>Ga0307517_10000133_pt1 | contig 112821 bp, 109 predicted proteins | sample 23_EM_MG_FD_194515 | JGI IMG/M metagenome (GOLD analysis project Ga0307517, IMG submission 194515) | Populus trichocarpa ectomycorrhiza microbial communities from riparian zone in the Pacific Northwest, United States - 23_EM | ecosystem: Host-associated > Plants > Roots > Unclassified... | reverse complement strand
TTTGTTGTTTTGTTTGTTATTTGCCCCCCCCCCCCCCCCCCCTCTCCCGAAAAACCATACTCGATACAATCAATCCCTTCATCTTTCCCCCTTCCCTCTCCCAGTTCTCCTTCGCACTCACAACTTACACCACCACCCCCCACTCTTTCCTTCCCTTCTTTCTTCTTTCTGCCTTCGTATTTTTTCTGCACAACACACTAAGCAGTGTTGACAAAAATTTGGTACAGCCGTACTCTATCGCTTCTATAATTCGACCCCGACCACTCATAACGGGCGTCCTCTACTAGGCTGAGGCCACATATACCAATCATTGAATATCTACTGGCACACCAGGGCAGCTCGACCCCGCAGCTCAGCCCCCCTCTGCCGGCCATGACGAACGACCAAAAGTCCCTCGCCGAAAAAGAGGAGGTATTCCTGGGTCCCACCACCGCCGAGACAGATGAATTCTACGCCTACCAACGCGACAATCCGGGGAAAGAGAAGGCTGAATACCTTCAATGGTTCGAGGGCAAGTTTGGCAAAGAGATCGAATTGAGACGGAGAAGATCCGACCAACCATCCGATCTGGAGTATATGGTCATAAAGAAGAGATCCAAGTATCGGGAGCGTATCGGGATTGAAAGTGAGAAACTTGTAACCTACTACGAGAATAATCCCAAAAAAACATACCGTGAGCTCGCTTCCTGGTTTCAAAAACAGTTTGGGAAGGAAATAGACATCACAGCCATCTCTCGTGAGTGCGCGAGTATTAATTAATCATTGTTACCATGCACCAATTTGGCTGTGTGTTTGTTGTTTCCCGCCGTATGATATACTAACCTTTGTCATTTGCTCCTAGTAGGCGCATTAAAACGCTCGCGAGCCTCCGAGGCTAGTGCAGATAGTCCCCCCGATCTTAATAGCGGCGGTCCGAGCTCAGCTAAGAGGGGAAGACGGTCCTATGGCTCCGCGGGCCCAATGTCATCGTCAGCATCCGGGCCTCCCCCCTCATCAATGCCGACCTTTTCCGTTGATATCTCGAACAATCGGCCGCAGCCCGATGGCGATATGAACACATCTGGAAACCAATCTCGCCAAATGACGCCCCAGATTCATAGCAACGAGGCCCCGGCATATCCTAATGGTGGGATGAGGGATGATGGCAGCCCAAGAGTGGTTCATGGGGACCCCCCCAAATCTGGAACTCCTCTACCCAGTTACCCCAACAGAGTACACCAGCCACTGGCGCCAGCTGGATCTCCGGGGACCCCAACTCACCGTGATCAGCCTGGTATGCCCTTACCACAGACACCTATGTGGGCGGCGGTTAATAACAACGCTCCTTTTATTCCAAAGGGAGGAGTGGGGAAGATTGCTCCTAAACTTGAGCGACCTTCTGGTGGGCCTCATCAACCTAGCAGGGAGCCTCCTCCTCCTCCTCCTCCTCCTCCTCCCCCCCCTCCTCATCCTCATCCTCATCCTCATCCTCAACAGGTATCACCGCTTGGTCCGAATCCTTCGCCAGCCGCAAGAGTGCTACGCAGTAACAGTGTATCTAAGAGTGGTGGAGCTCCGGCAGCAGCACCGGTCCCTCTGCCGCCAATGGGACCCGGAGCTCCGCCCCCGTCCTCTCGGATGATGCCCGGACCGCCACCCCCCCCTCCCAATCCACAGTCACCGGAGGTTCGCCCTCGGCACGCTGAACAGAACCAGGATGATGATATGGATCTTGATGACCTTAGGGGCCGTCTTTCCGAGGCGGCCCGGAAGCAGGCTCAATTCACGGCGGAGGTTAGTGGTTTGGAGGAGCAGGTTCGATATTATGAAAGGCAGGAACTGCTAAGGCAGCATGAATTGGATGTTCGAAGCTTCAAGGGAGTTGAGCAGAGTTTTGTTGCGGAGAGGGAAAGGCTGGTATCCGATATCATGTCACACAAGGCGTGGAATGCCGACCTTCAGCGTGGAAATTTGGAATTGCAAGATATCAAGGGCAAGTTGGAAATGGATGTCAACCGGCTTTTGGATGAGCGAAACCATGCTATCCACGCTCTTCGGCACCACGAGGCTAAGCTCTACACCATTACTCAGGCCTTTGAAATTTTGGGTGGGCCTGAGGCTCGTAAGAGGGCTGCCGCTGCGAAATACGGACCAGCAATAACGTCGCCTACTGAGTATGACCATCGCTCTCATAAAGACAAGGAAGATCTTGACTCGTGGGTCAACAAAAAATTTGCGATTGATGCTTCTAACGAGGGTCGGCTCAAGAACCTTGTGACCGAGCTCGCGAGGGCCGGTGTGACCGATCTTGGCAGTAGAATTCAGAACCTGGAGGTGTTTGTGAACGGCATCAGTGTGGAAAGGGAGAAACTCCAGGCGGAATGGACTTCAAGGCTGTCTTCTCCCTCCAGGAGGGAAACGCAAACACCGGAAGCGGAAAAGTCGCATGGTAGGTGAAGGTGTTTCCTCTTCCCGAACTGGATGGCGGTTTTCTAATTTATGTTCTAATAGGTTCTTATGCAGCCTCTGATAAACAGACTCCTCCAGCCACCACCACTGCCGTAACAACCCCCCAAGAGCGTTCTCCCCTGCAGCAGCAGGCAAAGTCCAATTCTAAAGTTAAACCAGATCCGAGCCGCCCCGCAACCCCGGAACAAAGGACTGTTCGAGGAAACCGGAGCGGAGATATCGAAATGAAGGACTGAGTGAATTATTCTTGTGAAGGGTTGTGAGTGAATTTCCTTGCGTTAAAAAATCTTGTAATACTAGCTATCCGCTGTTCTTTTCTTTCAACCATTTAGTTCTTGTACAGATGAGCTATTATCCCTTATCAGCATTTCCCGATACCTCTATTTTTTTGCCTCTTTGCTTCTTCCCTCTTTTTTCATTTCTTTGGCACTTTTTTTGTTATTATTTACTTTCTTGTCTAAAGCTTGAGAAACGAGATTATGAAAAAGTTTGGGGGGGGGGGGCGCATCTGGATTCGAGTTTTTTTTCTCTTTATTTCCTCATATCATACAGTGGCTGTTTTATTTTGTTGCATCCTGGCTTTTTTTTCCTAGCCCCGCTCTTTTCTGGTTTCCATTTGTCTAGAATGCTGGTGTGAGGGTCTCTTTCTTTTCTTTTCGTTTGTACAGTACTTGCGCGCGAACCAAATTATGGTGCAATCGGCCTCGGATTATGGTGCGTTTTTCGTTCATCAGCCCCATTACTTAATTTGCGCGCAAGTATTACTTTGTAAGTCTTGGCATTAATTGAGCTGCCTATTCTGTGCTTCCTTTTTTCCATTGCAAAACTTTGAGGCCCAACTGAACCTACTCGTACTTGCCCGCCGCCAACCCCCATGTGAGAGACGGATGGATAAAGAAAGGAACTAGAATAGCGAAATGGAGTCATCGAGGGTCACTCGCTGTCCAATGTCCATGGTGCCAACTAGCTCGCAAAATGTGATTGACGCGTCCTGATCCGTTCCGAATTTCACCCCATCTTTTTAGCGCGTATCTTGTCCCTCCGATCTGCAAAAAAAAAAACTAAAAAAACTAAAACTTTAGGCCCATAAGGGGTCAACGGCTCCGGCCACTCAATCTTAATCCCACACCAACGGAATATGACCCCGAGGAAGTTCAATCCCTCCTTCCCTCAAGCTGCCATACCATCGCGCGCCCATCCAATCCATCCATCTAGCCCGAGCGTAAGGTCCCGAATACAAGACGAAGGGGCGGGCGGCTTACGGGTCTATAGTAAATAATCATGATATAATATATGCAATAACTCTGTAATACCCTCTTTCCACCTCTCAAATGTCAATGATTCCCCCCGGCAATTTATAATAGGAACTTTTTAGGGGGGAGCGGAGGTTTAGTTAGCGCTGTTACGAGTACCCGTTCGGAAGGGTGGGGGGTGGGGGGGGGGGGGCACGTCAGGATGAATTTTGTATATATGATTAGGATTTCACTTGTGGGAAATTTGGTCATGTGGGTGATTTGGCGTTGGCTTCGTTCTTTCTTTCCTCCCTTCCTTCCTTACTCCCTTGGGCGCGCGAGCGGTTAGTTGGGGGTTGGCTTTGCATTGAATTTTTTTGATTTATTAATTAATTGGGGATGGTATTGTGGTGGTACTGTACGGTATGTTTGGGGTTTGCTATTGCTGCGTTTGGGTTTTTATCATGTATTATAGTAAGATACTGTACAGTACGATCGTCTTGGTCTTGGTCTTGACGGGTACGGTAGTATATCTTAGGATGATGTGAATCTTCTGTGGTATCATAGTTGAATGAGATGTCGCCTGTGTTTGCCTGCGGAGCTTTATGGGCCGGTGGGTCGGTTGGTCGGCTACTTTTTTCTTTAGGGGGCGAGAATTAAAGCGTTCTCCTACTCCTCCCTCCTGCGCTAGCTAGCTAACTAACTAACTATCGTAACTGGTCAAGTTAGTGCTCTAGAGTTGAAGTCGGAAGCTTGGTGTGCCGATTCCCATACAAAGTGCCCGGTCCCGACCCGGCCGGGAGGGGTTAATTTAGGTTATACGGGTACTACACTCCCCCTCCTTCCTTCATATATATATATAGAATTTCACGGAATTGCGGATTGACAGGTTCTAAGCTTAAGACGATATGGGGTAGGTCTCCACCCTTCCACCACCACCACCACCACCTCCTGCTGCTACTAAACCGGCTGACAAACAACTCCTCGAAACCCAGAGGGTCTAGAGAAGATCTACTTGAACAGGTGCGGTGCTCCTCTTAGGCAAGTAGTGCAGCACAGTAGCCAACCAAACACACAAGTGTTAAGGAAGGGGGGAAAAAGTATATGGACAATCATCCGTGCCTATCCGCGCGCAAAGCAAACATGGCTATGCCTTTTCAACCTCTCGGGCACATATTGCCTAAGGCGAGTAGTAGTACGAGTGGAATTGACAATTCTGTGTGTGATATAGGCTGGTGCGAGACTTACTTATGTGGATGATGATGATGATGACAAAACGAAGGGATGCTGTGTGTCATGTGCGGTGCTAGCGTCGGGACTGTGCGTTCGGTCACGGATGATCGGGTGCTGTTCGTATAAGCTTATTTGGAGTAGTAGTAGTAGTACTAGTAGTAGTGTTATTCTGCGGGGGTGGGGGTTGGAGGGGTTACGAGATATATCATGATATTATGCGGTTTTTTGGCAAGCACGGCGAATGGAGTGATTCTTGGGATTTAGACTGATTTAGGTCTAAACGAGAACGGGCATGCTATCGGAGGTGTTTTTTCCATTCGTCTTTTTTCTTTGTTTTAACAATTATAATACTTCCTTGGGGAATTGGTCATCCCTTAGATGGTTTGGTTTAAGGTCTGCAATTTTGTTTTTTTATTTCTTCCTCTTCCCCAAATTTAGATGTGGTATTAGTAAGGATGGCCTTCCTGATCTCCTGGTGTGTGTGTGTGTGTAAGCTTGAGGGGAAGTTTGAAGGAAGCACCGAACGGCTTTCCTATATTATGTGTACCACACTTGCTATGATATAACTACGGCAGGTCTCCTCCGTATGTTAGTGCATTGTGTGTTCCGTTCAAGCCCTATCGTTATACCCCTCCCTCCCTCCTCCGGCCCATCCGGCTCCTTCCCCTTCGCCCTTGCAGAGATCCAAAACAAGCTTCGTTCTTGTAGAACTAACTTGGGTCCGCACACACCCTTGTATATACGTCAAAGGAAAAAGGAAAAAATAGTAGACCTCCCCCGCCCCTTCCTACTGTAATTTGACATTTCATGTGATGTTGCGGTGAGCAGTATGGCATGTGCATTTAGCCTGCGAAACCCAAACAAAACCTGCCCAGGCCAGATCAAAGTAGGAAGATGAATTGGAGAGGGAAGGCAGGCAAGCGGGCAAGTAGGTTCGACACGTGCTTTTCCCAACAGAATTGGGGTAGGGTATTGTGCTTCATGGGCGGGATGGACGGGATGGGTGGGAGGTTGCTATTGTATGGGGAGTTAAGAAGTGGCCAAGGGAGGAGGTTGGCTGCGATGCTGTATGGGATTTGAAACGTGCCTGTGGTTGGTGAATCGGAGTTAAGGTTAGGGTCGGAGGTGTTTGGTGTGGTATGGCATTGTGTTGCAGAGGGTCGGTCGGTCGGTCAGCGAGTCGGTCGGCCGGTTGGTGGTGGAGGATTTCCCTCCCTTCCTTCCTTCGGATGGTGAATGATTCGGTGTAGTGGAGTGTGGCCAGCTAGGTTAGGCTAAGGTACTGTACGGCACTCCTGGGGAGAGTGATAACCTGGATACCCCCCGGAACGCTGGTGAACACGAGATATTGACGGAACAAGAGAATTGATAAAAAGGGTGGTTGATTTCGTTGTCGAAGCCTCTGTTTTAGCTGTTTCTCGCCGCATTGTCCCAGGGGTCGGGGCCTTGGATCTCGTCAGGAGTATTGGACCGGCAAGTGCCAGTGAGCTAGACGTAAGAGTGAGCCACCCCGTACGCGAACTCCGTTCAGAGTCCTCACTGCATAGTTTCCGAAAGAAGGAAGAAAAGTAATGATAATACTAATAATAACCAAACGTCAGAATATTGACCTTAGGAGCGGTGAATCTAACATATTAAGGATTATGTTACGCTTCTGAATTTTCACTTCCTAGTGTTAGGCGCCAATTGAGATTTCTAGACGCACTATTTTTGGATGATTTGTTACCCCTTCTGGCCCACTTGTCGGTCCGATAGTTATGCATGATCTCACGCATGCACGCATTGTGGAGTTTTGAGGAAGGATGTATTGTCGGAAATGGGTTGATGCAGTTCACATGTTGAAATTCTGCTCGTGCCGTGCCCGTAGTAAGGAAGTGGTTGAGGTTGAGTTAGGGAGGTGATGGTGAACGGGTCTACGCGTAAAGCAGCGTTGGATACGGACGAATAGGAAGAGAGGGAGGTGTCATGAAAGAGTTGCCGAAATAGAGGGGCGAGATTTGGGTGATCAGGTGATGTGGTAGCGGAGAGCCTGAGGTAGGCGCGAGTGGGAGGAGAATGTAGACTACCCGTTTTGAGAACATTGTGGAATTTGCATCTGGTTGTCCTCAAATCGTGAAGGCCCTCCAATTCCGCAGGCGAGGCTTATTAATACTGCCCACAACGTTGATATAATAATATAATAGATGGCAACTTGATATCTACTCGCAAACGCATGACGTTTGTGAACACAACTGTTATTGCATACGGGCAAAAAATCGGCCGGAGCCTCATGGTTTTGGTGTATGCAATAGCAGTTGTGTTCACAAACGTCATGCGTTTGCGAGTGGCTTATTCGTTCTTCTCATGAATCGGGTGTCATGATTAGATGGGTTTTATTGAGGTGATGTCCGAACCTCTATCGTTTAATACTGGGCGTGTACTTCATATCACGATAGTGAGATCCCGTTACCAACGCTTTTACGTTGCCTCAAACTACTAGCCTCATCATTGCGGCTGACCGACACCATTGGGGCTATGGCCTTTTCTTCTTCTTCCTCTTCTAGCTACGGTATCGGGCAGACCCATATCCCCCACTGCCGGATTCCGACTACCGCCAGTCAATCTAAACCTCGATTCCCATCACCCCCCCCACCCAGGCAATACTCACTCGAGAGCACTAACACACACACCGTACTACCCACAATTCACAAGCATATTGACCCCCACTCCCACCTTATCATTTACTTAAAGAAACTATCAGGCCATCAGAGGAAATCATGCTTTGTTACAAGCGCCGTAGCGGGGCCAAGACTAAGTACCACTTTGCTTGGGCGTTGTCACACGGTCAGCTAACCGGAGCCGGAAGGGACTTCTAATTTCCTGTGGTGAAGTGCGTATATCGAGATGAATAGCGAGATTCTACTCCATCGTGCGCATTATCTCTAGGCATCCACGCCAAGAGAAACATCGGTATATACTCCTTTCAGGCTCTGCTGAAGGATTTCACATAGCGGGAAAACTAGGTAGAGTAAGGGCAGGGCTATGGTAACGCCAATCCGTGCAAGGAAATATAAAGTATGATAAGACGAAAAAAAATATCAAACCGTGGGTCCAACACAGGGGGGTTTGGAATTATTATGGTGGGGCTAGCCATTCTCGGATGTTTACCTTTCCATGATGATGCTGCATCATCTCTGCGCGAAGTTGACTGAGCTTTTAGTTCGCACCATAATTTTTTCCCCACCAGCATTCATCCTAGTCGAAACCTTGCCCTTACTCTGGCAACATAATGTGCACTGTGAAGCAGAATCCCGCCAGTGAAAAGAACAAGGAAAAAAGAAGAGGAAAAAAGAAGAGGAAAAAAGGTGCTCGTTAACACCCTTCCTATTGGTGCCAGCCTGATATAACCTAGGTCAGGGCGGGGGGGAGCGGGATGGTCATGAGCCCAGAGGTTTTGTATTCATGAATGGTCACTCGGTTGGGTTTTAGGCTGCGGTTATACTTGTATAATATTATGGTAACATATTATCGTGTTGTTCGAAGGTTAATGCTATGGTTGACTGAGACCTGCATGGGTATATTTTACTAGGCTGATATTTTGTTGCCTTTATCCGTTTTTTGCCACAACACTGCATTTTTTTTGTGAAGTGAAGTGAGGAAGGAAGGAGTGGTCGAGATTGGTGGGTGACATGGCTAGTGTTCCAGATGTCCGTCTACCGGTAGAGCTCTAGGCTCTTCACTGCGCTGGCTAATGAAGGCGAAATGTGGTATTCTCCTCCAGAATTACACAGCGGAGCACGGCAAATGGGGGACATAAGCCAAGCCTCCCCTCCACCCTTGTCGAGGCGCTTGTAATACGGTACTCGAATAAGTTGGACAAGATCGAGATCTAGTTGAAATCATCAGCGGGTTTTGGTGGCCAGGGATGTCAAAGCGAAATAGCACGTTCCCTTACAACTGCCGAAACTAGAGCCGCATTCCCATTTCGAATAAACTGAATAGGCCAGACACCCTGGGGTATATGATGTTGGGACCGGCTCAGGACTGTGTGGAGGGATCAACTGTGTGGCGCTTGTAGAGTCACTGGTCCGGGAGCACTTTTGGTACAGGGGGAAGTTCAATTGTACCTCTGAGGAAGAATCCGAGTTCCCGGAATCAAGGAACCTACACTGACTTATATGTCGGGTTGGGATATATAGCCCGGCCTATCCACCGCAGCAATCAATCTCTGGAGGGGGGAAGTAGCCCTAGCTGCATTGAGGAAGGTGCCCTGCCAAGCAGGCATTTGCCACGCTGCTTTGGAATAGCCCCTCCTTATAAGTTATAACTACGTACGAAATGTCATAGTGCATAACTCCACCCTTTTGCTATTAGGCTATGTACATGTCATCCTATGTGCTAGACATTGTACCAGACATGTTTGTATAAGTACTCCTGGTTTCGACTATAGGAGATGTAACCCACAACCTAGCATACTCAATTCCCATACTAAAAATAGCCGAAGACAGGCAGTTACGGGAGGTTCCGAATGAGTATCTGAAATACTGCTGTAATGGCTTGTAATGACTCTGTAGCCTTACAGTGTCCAGGCCCCGCATAGCTCCAATATTGGAGGATAGACGGCAGGTAGATGTTCCGATAGAATGCTAGAGAGAGCTAGTTACCGGGAACTTATCTCTGATAGCGCTAGCTCGGGGAATATTTCTTCCCGGTACCGGCACGTATTACTGTTTCCAGATAATATTTGTCATCAATGCATGGGGTCCGTGTAACTGGTGGGTAGGAAATGAAATCGGAGAAAATTACCCCGGGGTTCTTGAACTGTGATGTGTCCACAGGCGGGGGAAGCTCCAGAGGGAGTGTGTGCGCAGTGTTGTTGTTTTATCACTAGAAATACATACCGCACACTCTTATATTCTTGTGCCGCAGCTATTACATATTGGGTTATAGTTATAATAGATATGTTTCATCTTCTGATGGGTAGACTTGACGAGGAGGGGAGTTTCTGATCAACTAGGTTGGGGGGGGGGGGCGTGTGGGTAAGCTCCGAGCGAGACTAATAAGCGGATGCCGGTAGATGTCTTGCTGTTCTTCTTGGTTAGCCCGGCTTGAGCTTTCCGGGAAACTTCGAGCGAAGACCTGTGCATTGTGAGGTCGTCGTTCCCGTAGGCCTTTGCTACGCCGCCGGAAATGGCTCTGGCAGGGTTTTACTGTATAAAAGCAATTAAACTAAATAGGTGAGAAAGCTAGACTTAACTCGGTGTCAACTGAACTCAACTAAACTAGGCATATTCACGAATAGCATCTCTACAGTCTAAGTGCCGTACTATCTCTAGCTCAATTAGGCTTGATCCCCCATATTCCAGGTTTACAGCTAAGTTCATGCATTCATGCATACATACACACGCCTGCGGAAGGTATAAAGTGCGGTGGAATGAGTCCCCAATAACCGCACCAAGCCACAATTCAAACTAATCGACAATATAAAATTATAGAATTCGATAAACAGAAGGAGATATAATCTCGATTGCCCAATTCTGGGGAATTTTTACCAATAGAGAAAGAGTAAAGAAAATTATATATATGTGGCTCACAAACCAATCAAGAGATCACGGTGTCATAAAATACCAATTTTGGGGGGGCTTTTGTCTGCTGTGTGGGCTAGATTCAATAATTAGACCAGAACTCTCAAAAGGTGATAAACATATTCTGGGTTGTATATACTGGTATGATAATATTATCATGACTTTACTTCTTGATTTTTAGCATTAAGCCTTATTTATAAGGCGGCATGAGGGTTTAAGAAAAGTATAAAGCATATAACTGCATTTTAATAATGGTTCTCTGGAGGATGTTGGGCACATTAATACAACTTTTTATCTATATATTATTAGGACAAGTTGTGGTTGATAATATCATATTATTCTTACTCAAAACCTGCATCTAATAATATCACCACTACCTACTTTACAACCCAGCATGGCTCGGATTTGCCATATTGTGGAATCAATACTATCATAATATCTCAATCGACATATATATCTAATACGGAGGCACGAAAGTGCGGAAGCCTACCTATACTATATCGCTACCTTCAATCAGATAATATATGTATATTTAGCTGAGGATTTCTCGTTCCCCTCCTTTGAAAGATGGCGATTAGATTAAAACTTGGCTGTTAATTATTTGTCTCTGAAGATTTATGGGGTAGGAATCTCAAAATCAAAGAGGGACAATTTCGTTTCGTTATTCCCTCCATGCCCCGAACGAGGACCTATTAGACACAACTGTAGAGGTCCTCCCAAAGTGAGTATGATCTATGTTGAAATAGCTCTTCCGGACCGCCTCTCTTGTTAAATGTCTAAGGAGGGTTGGTCACCCTAAACGTCCTAACCACTCGGAGGGCCGATCTAGAGTTCGTTACGGGGCCTCCGGGGCCCCGAAAAACGCGGCCCCCGCCCCATTCCCCGTCCCGCCCCTCCGAACGGCCCGGGGCAGGGCGTGTTTTTTTTGGGGTTCCCTGCCCCTGCCCCCCGCCCCGCCCATTCCCCAGACGGGCCCCCGTTAAAATAGGTGGGGGGAACCGGGGGCAGGGCGGGGGTCACCCTAAAAATATCCCCCCCGGGCTGGTGCAAAGGCGGGGCCTGGCGAGTGTAAACCCGCCCCGCCCCGCCCCGCCCCGCAACGAACTCTAGGACGATCACCTGCTTTCTCCAAACATCCACCTATTACACTCTTATCTGCAGGACTATTACCCATACCGCTCAATATACACAATCTCACTATTCGTCACGCTTTCCTTTTCCTAACCAAGACCTCCGCAGCGTGATCATTCCCTACAAATCCAAGTCATGATATCAACATACCACATGACAAAACGGGAAGTGAGGATTATCCCAAGACCCCCTAGCACAACCCTGGCGCATCCACCCCCTTATTCAACTGTATCTAGTAGAGAGTGGGGCTACGGCTCGCCTCTAAGCACCAGTCAATGAGTGTGCGAAGATCCAAGAAAGAAGCCAGTGGGGCCAGACGAATATACGACCTTCGAACCATTAACAGATAATTGCTCTCAGGAAATGCCCTTGTCCACTAAAAGCTCTGATTTTTTTCACTCCATCTATCGACCCCACTAAAGGCTCGGGCTGCGCATTAACCATGATGAGACTTCTTTGCTCGGAATATGATAGTGGGGTATTCACGGGATTGCTGTCTGCGTTGGAAGCAATAAACCAGACCCAATTTTCTGTGGATTTAACCAATGAGTATGGTACAAGTCTACAGGGGCGGGGGTAGAGCCGGGGATCCAGGCGGAGAGTGTACATAAGTAAGAGTGGTTCCCCATGCCCACTTTATTCTTTCGTCAATGTCTAGTACCTGCCCCTGCTTGACCGGCCATTCTCTTGACAACTGATCCATAGGGCTCTAGGGATGGCCCCTCCCCTCCTCTAGATCTAACTTCTTCTAAATCTTTGCTTGTATTCACACACTGTAGCCAGGCCCTTTCTGGGGGGTTACACGGGAGTTAGATCCAGCTTCCCCATCAGGCACAATGCTGGGCTCCCCAGGCGTAGGCAGGAGGGGAGATGGAGAGAAAGAGGGGGTGGTAAGGCTATCATAAGTACAAACTTATCTAGCATCACATACTGCTCTAAGAATTTAGGCTGTCTCTCGTCTCTAGAATGCCTTCACTGTGGATAACCACTGTGTACGGTAGAATCTCAAGTAAATAGTGTGTATGTGCCCTGTGTCATAGTCGACAACTTCCTCTGAAAGTTCGAAAGGTATAGCAAAAGGCGAGCTCCTCAACTCTTCTGAGACAAGAGAAAGCAATCAAAAGCTACCAGACTCAGCAAGAGGAGGCAACTCCAACAACAGTCAAGGTGGTTTTCAATCATAATTTTTAGATTATAGATCGACTCATAGACCCTCACTCGATCATTTGTACCCTTACTCCGCTAGTTGCTCCATGGCCAGACGGGGGATTCTTCCTGATTCTTCTTTGGCGCATAGTACTAGCAAGTCTACCGTCCTGGATGCATCTTTGAGACCATTCTCTAAAATGAGTATCTCCATGCTAAAGTGCAGGTTCACGGTATTAGACCTAGGTTCGGAGAACATCTACCAGATTCCGTAGCACCTAACTTTCTGGCCTGGTCCAACGCTCTGAGCGAGGTTACTATAGGTGACGAATATCGTATAATAGTGCTCTTCTGTACGGACACCTGAGGGTCCTCATACCTACTATAATTCTGCAACCCAGAAACCCCCGGCCAAACTCACCGCTCACCGCAACAAACTCACACTCCGGCCTTGATTACCCCTCTCCATTGCACTCACGCAAGGTTATTTTTGGCGGCATCTGTTAACTTAGTACCTGGCTTTCATAATTTCTCTTTTCTTAAAGATGTTTCTGCACTTATAATGCATTCAATGTTTGATAATATAATGTCATTATCCTTAACCTTAAGGGAGGAAAAAAAGAAGGAATCCACCTGCTGGCAGGATAAGCATTAATTGCCATCGTAACATTAAGTGAAATACCTAGCGCAGTAGCTAAGATGTCAAGAACTGACTGACCACTTTTGTCTCGTAGGAGTCTAGAAGCTTAATCCTCCCTACTACGGGTTATTACTGGATACTCTACTACGTAGGTCAAGAGAATTAAGAACTCTTGCTCTACGGGACCTAGGAGACCGAAGCACTTGGCTTTGTTCAATAAGGCTATAGAGAAATTTGCGCCTACTATGAGGTGGCGGAATCATCCTCTAGACTATACCCGACCAGTTGGCTAAGGTTTGCGATTCGGTAGGGTGGCAGAAGGAATAGATAAAGACAGGCAAGAATCATCAGCAAGAAAAAAAAAGAATTGATTTTCCTCCTCTTATCTGTAACTATCTGTAGCTTAATAGGAACAGAAACTTCTGAATGCGATACAGGCTCCCCAGAAAGAACCGGTTATGAGGGTGACCATTTACCAGTGTTGTCTATGGACAAAGGTTCACACAAACGGCTGCATCGCATGGGGAGACCATGGAGAGTCCCCCACCAGCTTTTGCTTCCAGCTTCTATCTCAATGTGTATCATAGTAGTGCGTATTTGTCAGCCCGGATCAAACAAACCCACTCCTCCGGCTAGCTGAAGAGACCCGGGCCTGGCTCGAGATCTCTAGAAATTGAGTGACCTCAGTTTAGAAGAATGTAGGAATTAATTCGCCGGGATATTGGGATAGAGGCGTGCTGTGCACGAAGACAAACGTGGCATACCGGGTACTAGCATAACGGACTTTGTCCCCTTGAGAATTTATGCTAGTGCACTGTAACTATCCACCTCAGGGCCGTGGCGAGTTACATAAGGGCATGATTGGAAATAGTATTAAGCTGATGGCGAGAGAGATGAAGCAGAGGTAGGAATTTTCTGAAATTATGGAGGTGAAAGTCGGTGTTGATTAGGTCACAGTAATGGAGCGATAGACCTACTGGGAACTCAAGGGCAGGCTAGTGTGAAATCCTTCAAGCACCCCCTAAGAATTCCGATGCCGTGAGCGAACATCAAATCCAGGCTTTGATAGAGCAGCCATAAATCAGTAGGAGAAGGTGGGAGAGGAGTAGTAGGCAAAACACTGCAAAGTCTTGGTTTCTCTAAAGATAGGAAAGTTACTAATTTCTTTGGGGCCAATTCCTAAATACAATAGAAAGGTCTGCATACATCTAGAGTATAGTTTATGAATTTTGCAAACCTTCGTGCCACGTATATCCAGAATGATCGACGTTCGAAGTGGGTGCTTCTACTCTAATAGATATATTTGCTATACCAAACCCTTTGGATTAGCATTTGCTGGCATCATACCCCGAACTTTATAGCGCCCCGCGGCGCACTGCAGGAACCGAAGCGAAAGAATCCCTACTCTTTAGGTATGGGGGGGGGGGCTTCTATCCCTTCCCCAGAAAGCCTTGCCTCAAAATGGTTAAGTGACTACTTATTGCTCGAAGACATCAGTTTTCGGCATGTATTGCCTACTCACTCCCCCATCCTCCACACTCCCTTGCAGGAACGCAAAACAGGTATGTATGAGTACAAGTACTCGAGTAATTCCTGGCTCTAGGGCCTTCTCTAAGAGCTACGTACAGTACCGTACCGTACTGCTTGTCCCGTGGTTAGGATGTCTCGGCGTGGTATCCGCATTAAAAGTACTAGTCTTCACTACCGGTAACTTCCACTGCGACAATCACAACGCTCCTGAGGGTTTCCCGGTACAAGTCGATGGCGTGTTATGCTCGGCGGATATAATGTTTACCAGACCTATCAGACTAAGGACGCTAAATAACCAAGAAATAGAGGTACTCGGGGATGCACGAAAGTGATTAACATTTTGTGGCGCAGTTTGGCACAAAGTAATAGGACAGGTCTGGCATGGCCCGCACCCAACCAGCACTGTCACTTTGAGCCGAAATGCGCCACAAAATGCAAGACACTTTCATGCACCCCCGAGTACAATAGAAGGGACAGCTGGCTGCCATGTCCTTTTGCGGTGCGATATCATAATACAAAACCCCAAGTTACTTTGAAGGCCCGGGACACGCCCACTGTAACACAGACTCCAATTTTTGTTCGTGCACTAGCGACAGCTTAAATAGTAATTCCGAACTCTATAGAAATCCCAACTACCCCAGACGAGATATTAGCACAAGTGCCCGGGGGGTATCTCCGCTCAGTTAACTGGCGAAATCGCCTCCGTCTTGTACGAAAACATCTCCCTGAGTAACTGTGCCGGTCCCTTCAAGAAGTTATTAAATAGTTATTTGAGGTTAATAGCAAAATGTGTCCCTGTAGGTTCAGGTCAATTGCTCCGGGAAGAAGTTGTAGAATAGTTATTTAGGTTGGCAAGCCAAATATATCCTTGTCTGTCCCGGTTAATAGGGTCCTACCCTTGTACCGCTGGAGAGTTAATGAATTGCCAATTTAAGTTAACCCGCGAAGTAATCCCTGTCTTGAGCGAGGCATCCCCTCTACCTTTGTGCCAGCGGTGTCAAGACTGACCTCCTAGATCAAGACACCAACATCTCAAAACCCCCATCGAACTGCTAAATTCGAATAGGCGACCTACGAACCCCCCCCAAACTCTCACTAATGCGAATCAGTGCACCCTGGTTGCCAGCGGTTCAGCCTCCAGACCAAACTCGGCATCAGTGCCGGGGAGGCGTTGGGACAGTCGCCACCCATAAAGCCATTGCAAGCCATCCTGCGGAGAAAAGAATCTAATGGCGCTGAACTCTGGGGCTGAGATTGGGAACTTGCGTTTCCATGCCGGAGCGCGTGGGCGGTCCTGCAGTAGGGCATATACGCGAGCATTGGGAAACCATATTATTCAACGGCAGGGCGAGTGGAGTACCGGTATCTGGGCTCGTAGAAAGAAGGAAAAAGAACATCATGATTTGCGATTCGGTGTGCATTCCTCTCAATGTTGACTACCATATCGCACCCCAACCCCCTCTCCGTCTGCAACTCGGTCTCGAGAAAAGAGTACTCTCCCTGGATGATACATCATGGGCCCTCTTGCGATGAGATGAGTTCTCTAGAGAAGGAGTTCTTTAAGATGGCGCTACCGTTTCTGTGGCACCACAGTGTCTGATATCATTACTGGTATTAGGAGTGAAGCCGAGCGCAACCGATCGTAGTGTAACTCATATCACAACGCTAGTAGCCGACAATGCATCGATGATCAGCAGGATGCAGCTGCCAAGTCAGTTTTGTACTCGAATATGGCACTGCCCACAAAAATCGGAAAAAATAACCCCTATCTCTATCCGAGGGAATTGTACTCGAGTATGGGATCGGTAGGAGCGGTTTTCCGGTTTTTATTGACACACCTGAGCACAGTATGGCGGTGTGATAGGATGGAAATTCCTGGTCGTGGTAATACAGGCGTGATGATGGAGGGATGATGGGCATGGTTGTCATTCCGTGATGGCTACGCCTTTGGTTTGGTTTTGATATGATGATGTGGTAGCCATTGGTAGGAATTTGTTGCTCGCTTGAGCTGCGAGTTAGAATGATTGAAAGTATGCAAGATTGTGAACCTGGCTGCAACAATCCATACAATCCACGTAATGTACCGGCAGGCTACGGGGAGGTACTTTCAGTATTGTGAAAGTAATTGTCGTCAGGGTCCTATCAGCGTTAAAAGCGGATACGGTACAAGTAGGATCTCGTTATGTCGGGGGTGGCGGGGGTGGCGGGCTGCCAAAGGTTGACTTCACAGGAGTAACCGGAGCTGAAGTTTTGGGTTAGATTGCGTGGACCGCAACATTATTTCTCCCGTAAAAATGCCAGAACAAATTTAAACTTGGCCTTGTTTTGCCACGGGGTTGGGAAAAGGGCTGGTCTGCAGGTTTTAGGCGAGGCACGTGCGCGAGTCGATCTACGAGCACTATCTGTTTGGTTGGTTTCATTTCATTTGGATTGGGAGGTTTGTCTTGTGTCTTGTAGTATCTCGGTCTGGACAAAGAAATGGGGAGCATAGAAATACTATTGTTAACACCAGGACCGGTGGCATAGACATGAGCATACTTGCGAGGGAGAGAGTGGGTGTTCTTGTTTCTCCCCTACTCGAGTATTGAATACCGGTATCCCCTGCAATCGATGGCACCAGTACTCGAGTAATGTATTTTAAACCCTTTCTCCCCACGTTCTCCACCATGATAGGCAGGGTTTCTTGGCGATCGGCGAACTGAGGGAGGGACTGTTCTTGTGCTTCTCCGCCAATATTTTCCGTTTCAAAAGCTTTGCAGCAGAGGCAAATGGATGACCTGAAACATCCTTTCTTGGGGGTTTTGAGGAGGCTTCAGCTTGAGCGTTTTGAAGTTTGTGAAGCATTTTTTCACTTTCTTGTGACAACTGGGATATGCTCTCGAGTGTAGGGCGAACGTTTAAACTGGGAGAAAAAACACGGCCAATAAACTTGGGGTCCACAGTTTCCCTTCGTACAAGTTAAGAACAGACATCGTGCTCAAGTGCGTGAGTAAAGTTGTGTCAGGAGGTACATAGGTCGCTGCGGGGGTATGTCGGGAACACCGATACTCCTAAGGGTCCTCAAAATGTGCGGTTCTTATCCCAAGTTTATTTGAGTTGATCTCCTAATGATATCATGGCGTCAACAACACCACTAGTAACAGTGTGCGTATTCCGCAGTCTGAGCTGCGTATCTGGCGAAACGGCATACTTTCCGACTGAATTTTACAGTAAGTTCCTTCCCACGACAAAGTGGGGAAACCAAATATTGACGGAGGAGCACGAGCATAAGTGCCGAGACAGTATGGTGCCAAAAGGGGTCCTGTTATAGAAAAGGTAATTAGTGGTACCAGTACTCGAGTACACGAGGAAACAGCGGGCTTAAATACATAACCACTGCCCACAGTGTGTGTCCCATAAGTATAGTATTGTACAAGGTGTACCGGTGGTCTACGCACCTTGGCCGTTCTCTATGCCGTGGCTATTGGCGTGCCCGATGGTGCTGCAGAGTTCCTGCTGTCAAGTCCCTCTCCCTAAGCTCCACTCGAGCGGCCGAGTTGATGTCGGACAGCCTGCAGCTAAGGCGGCAGTTCCCATACGGGGTATCCAACCCTAATGAGGTTAAAAATAAGAGAAGGACAGTTGCTTTTTTTCTTTTCTTTTCAGAGCTTATTGATGACCTGCTCGATCTCGCGAATCCGTAGAGTTGGGTCTGATGGTGGAGAAAGATCTGGGATGCGTGGTACAGTACCGGTACTGGTGAAAGATCTGTGCTTATCGGAGCGCCCATACACAATATACTCGAGTACCCCCGTTTTCTGGCACATCTTTTCCTGGGACGCGTACCATACAATACCGATGTGCTTTTTAGCCACCGTCGCCAGGGACCATACGAAGGCCAATTGGACACGCCTGCACCGGTGCTCGAGTGGAGGTGTCCTGGGAGATGCTTTCGTTCAAGACAGAGTATATTCCCCAAGTCAACCTGAATTGACTGTTCACCAACTTTCAGACGGGTACGAGGGTAGGAATCCATCTCGAGTTACCAGAGCGGACAGGATATGTTTTTTCTGGTTAGCCTCAAATAACCGCCATAACCTCTTGCCGGGCATTGTGCTATGCTTGTGCTCGAGTGCCGGTTGATGCCTTGGTGAATCAAAACAATACTGAACTTGGTCAATTCCACAAATCTTGTCTCACGATGTAGCATAACCTTTGCTCGGATACCGCAGTTTCACCAACAGGCGCTCTTGTGGGTCAGTTGAGGTATCGAAATGTAATTGAATGCTGCACCTGCAGCATCATACCGGCAATCCTGGTGACAATCCATTCCCCAGCGTTCCGCTTTATTCGCATCCTCTCTCTCAGAAACAGTCTTCCTCACCTTCTTCCCCTGATCCCTCCCTCTCCTTGCCTGGCTGCAGAGACAATCTTCACCCCAAACAGGTCATTCTTCGTCTAGCTTCACTCCTTTTCTCTTTCCAACTATCGGGCCCTAGCCACGCATTGAATCACCCGGACAATTGCTGTGTCGCTCATTTTTTTCCTTTCCTTTTCCCATCAACTTTTTTTCTTCTGTGGAATCCTCTTTGTTGCCTCCAGCCCGCGCATCTGTTCGTCATCGCTGTGTCCCACGCTTGGTCCATCCGATCCAACTTTCTCAAGTTTGCTCGCTCGGGATCCGGGGCTGTGCCTGTTTCGCTAGTATCCAGTCGACTTTCTCCCCTCTCAAGCTCCTCCTTGCGTGTTGGCCCCACCACCTTCTCCCTCGGTAGCCAGTCAGCGGGACCCTGTCGTACGCCGCACTATTTGCATAAACTGGTAAATAAACCCGTGGCTCCCTGCTTCCCTTTCTGCTACGATACGACAATCTCGGTGTTTTCTTTTCCTACACATCTCCCTTGAAACCATCGATTCTAGTAAACAGGGGGCAGGTCGCTGGAGTTTAATCGCCTCTCTAATTTTTTTTAGCGGCAGCCTCTGTGATTGTTGTCTAATTGGTAAGTTTGCTATAGCTTTCTTGTTTTGCTACAAACGTCCTCCCTATTTATTATCCCCTCACGGCTAATGACAAACCAAGGAGACTTCAATTGAGGATGGAGGCAATTCATGCCCTCCTTAAGCGTGATAACGCTACCGATCCTAATAATGATCCAAACATTGCATCTGCGCGGGGAACTTCCACCTCTGCTTTTCTATCCACCCTAGTTGTCAATCTGTTGATTTTCGTCGTCCTCGTTACCATCTTCGTTCTGCTTCGTCGCTCTAACAAGAGAATTTACGCGCCAAGAACTTATGTAGGGGCCTACTTCTCCGTTGCTACTATGACGTGCAGGTTTCTGACGGGCATTTAATTTAGGTTGGCGTTGTTGAGAAATGGAGGAAACTACATGTCTCCGGCGACGGTGGAAATGCAGACGAGGTTGAAGGCGTTTCTGGATTTTCGAGCTTGGTTGGGTGGATCGGCGGTGTTTGGAAGATCCCGTGAGTTCATCCGTCTGTGCGAACTCTCCATGAATTTATCTGGGGCAAGTTCTATCTCATCCAAGACCGCGCTGACAGCAATTTTAGCGATGAAACTGTTCTCCGAACCAATGGTCTTGATGGCTACTTCTTTCTTCGTTATCTCCGCAAAGCGCAGATGATTTGCTTTGCTGGATGTTGCTTGACGTTTCCGATTCTCTTCCCATTGAATGCTACCGGACAGGGTGGACAGACTGGGTTAGATCTTTTGAGCTTTAGTAACCTGAAGGATACGAAGGAAATTTCCTATAGGTAACAGGAGTCGACTAATCAATTGTGGCTCATACGTGTTCTAGGCTAACACAACCAAGGTTATACGCCCATGTCTTTGTTGGATACATTTTCTTCGGGTTTATTTTGTTTACGGTTTATCGGGAACTCATCTACTACACCACCCTACGACAAGCTTACATGCTGTCTCCTATCTACTCCTCTCGCATCTCCGCGAGAACCCTTCTTATCACTACCATCCCAGAAGCCTACTTGACCGAGACCGCTTTGAGGAGAGTATTTGAGAATATCAAGCGTATCTGGATCAACACCAATGCCGAGGAACTTGAGAAATTGGTTAAGAAAAGGGACAAAATCGCATACCGGCTAGAAGCTGCCGAGGTTGCATTAATCAAGACTACTGATGCCGCGAGACGTAAGGGAAGCCTTGGCCAGGATCCCCCAGAGGATGAAGACGAAGGTGAAGATGGAGGTGAGAGTGGAAGTGTTGCGGCCAGGTGGTTGGATAGGAAGAAGAGACCTTCACACAAGCTGAAGCCAATTATTGGAGAGAAGGTATGATGGAGTGTTTTCAATCGCATTTTATCGCCGTGGTTTGCTAACGCGCTCGAAATAGGTTGACACTATTGATTGGTGCCGTGGAAAGCTTGCTGAACTGATTCCTGAGATCGAAGAACTTCAAGCAATTCAGAAGAACGGTGAAGGAACCAAGCTTAACTCCGCATTCATTGAATTTACTTCGCAATCCGCCGCACAGGTTGCTCTTCAGGTTCTTGCTCACAACCAGCCTCTCCACATGGCCCCTCGTTATATCGGGATCACTCCTGATGAGATCATCTGGTCGAACCTTAAATTGCAATGGTGGGAGAGACTTGTCAAAGTTGCCACAACTACCGCTGCTGTCTCCGCTCTCGTGATCTTCTGGTCCATTCCTGTTGCCGTTGTTGGTGCCATCTCCAACATCAATTATCTTACTGAAAAGGTCCATTTCCTGAGTTTTATCAATGACATCCCACCTGTCGTCTTGGGTGTTATCACTGGTCTTCTTCCAGTAGTATTGTTGGCTGTTTTGATGGCGCTCTTGCCCATTGTGCTCAGGCTGTTGTCGAGAATTGCTGGCGAACCATCGCATTCCAACGTGGAGCTTAGGGTCCAGAACATGTATTTCGCCTTCCAAGTTATCCAGGTCTTCCTTGTCACTACAATGACATCTGCTGCGTCTTCAGTTGGCGCTCAAATCGCCGAGGACCCCATGTCTGCTACTTCCATTTTGGCAAATAACATTCCTAAGGCATCAAACTTCTACATCTCATTTATGATCTTGCAAGGATTGGCCATCTCGTCCGGTGCGTTGATCCAGGTGGTTGGGTTGATTCTCTATAAACTCTTGGGTATGCTGTTTGATAACACCCCTCGTAAGCAATGGAGTCGTTGGTCCAGTCTTTCAGGCCTTGGATGGGGAACAGTCTTCCCCGTTTACACCAACATTACCGTCATCGCTATCACCTACTCCATGATCGCGCCCTTGGTTTTGGGTTTCGCCGTTGTGGGTCTTGGGCTTTTGTACTTTGCTTACCGCTACAACTTCTTGTTTGTCTACAATGTTAACATTGACACCAAAGGACTTGTTTATCCTAGAGCGCTGTATCAAACTCTCACCGGCGTTTATCTTGCGCAAATTTGCATGATTGGTCTATTCGCTATTCGCAAAGCCATTGGACCCCTGGTTCTTCAAGTCGTTTTCCTTGTCTTTACTTTCCTCTTTCAACTTTCTCTCTCCTCCGCCGTGGAACCACTTCTCAAGTTCCTTCCTAAAAATCTTGAAAAGGAGGAAGAGGGGCTCTTGTCAGTTGAGGATGGTACGGGTGGCGCTGATGGTGCATATGAGCTCGAAGGTGCGGCTGGCCCTGCGAATGAAAAGAATGGCGCATCCAAGGGGACAAATTATCCCGAAGGTGCCGAGGGGGCGCAGACAAAGCCTGGTGGATTTCTCGCTCGATTTATGCATCCGGAAACGTATTACTCGTACGCCCACATGCGCAAAGTTATTCCACAAGATTACCCTGAGATCGTGTATACCCCCGAGATCGAAAGGGAGGCATATCTTAACCCCGCTATTTCCTCTAGACCGCCTGTCCTTTGGATTCCAAGAGATGAGGGTGGTGTCTCTCGACAAGAGGTTGCTCACACTAGTGGTGTGATCGGGATCTCCGACGGAGGTGCTATTATCAATGAGAAGAGTAAGGTCTGTTGGGTTGAGGGTGAGATGCCTCCTGACTGGCAGGAGAGGCCACTCTACTAAACATAATTCTGCGGTTCCTTAATTTCTCGTGTCCATTGATTGGTTTTAAGCCGTGTCTTTTGCACCACTGCTCTTCGGGGTTTTTTTTCTGGGAGGCTTTGGCTAGGTGCTGACATGGCGAGATCTAGGCTCTTGTATTCGTTTCCTAGAATTTCCTATCGCCTGAAGGCTGATTCTATTTCCTTCTACCTTTTATTTTCTTCTCTTCTAGTACACATGTATTGCTCCATTAAGCAAGTCGTAATTTTTTTCATTTATAGGGAATGGGGTCTCCGGCCTCTAAGTGGGAGTAATAGTATGGAGGCCGCTTTCGAGTGAGCAGGTGGGAGAAGTGGTGGTCCTAATACCTAGTGTTTATCTTACGAACGGAATCTTATGAGTTCACGGGAGTTTCTTTTCTTCATCGAGTGATACTTTGTGATTTGCTATAGGTCCCTCCGGAGTCCCTCACGGCGTCTGACTCGGAATTTGGACCTAATGCCATTGTCCTGAACGGGGTCGTGGGCCATGCATATTGGCACCCTTCTCATTTACTTGAATGCCTAGTTCTGCCTGTATATGTGGAGGAGTATGCGGGGCAAGGGGGCTCTGGAGTGGCTGCTGGTGGGTAGGCTCCCGCAGCCCTGGGCGCACTTCTCGAGCTCCACCCACCCTCCTCCTTACTCGCAATTTGGCTAATTATTTCTCCCTTTTCCTGCGCAGTGGTGACACGATTAGATAGGTAGATAGGGAGACAGGGAGTGGTATTTCATCTTTTGCGTATGAATCCAGGCTGGGAGCTAATAGACAGTGTTGGACCTGCAGGTGAGCTGGGACGCATTCTGTTAATGGGCTTGCCTGAGCATGTACTCACTCCCCTCTCTCCTTCCTTCCTCCCTTCCTTCGAAAATTCGTTCCGTTCCATGCGCAGTGGGGTTATCCTTTTTTTTCCCTTTTTTTTTTTTTGAATAGGGTGCGTAGGAGCACTGTAGTGAAGAGGACTATCTAAGCACTATTAAACGGGGTGCCTTTGGGAACATTTCCTGGCCCTGTTCTCGTCTGAGAGGGAGAGACGCTATGGTGCAGGCTTTCCCAGGCTTCACGACCGAATCGAGCTCGGAATGAAGTAATCGAGCTACATGAATTTAGCTCATTTGTCGTGCTGACAGGTATAATAGTCGGATCTGCATAACTTGTATGATAATACCCTTCCAGGTAACTCGAAGTGTTGGGAAGGTCACCTTTCTGATATTGCGTGATGGGGAACTCTCGAAGGTGTGCATAGCGTCTTCTTCTTTTGGGGTTCTCGTACCCTGTCGGGATTGGGATAACTGATCCGCCAGGGTATTGGAGTGGGATATATGCCATCCCGGAGAATCGTCGGGTGGGGTTGGGAAGAAACTGGCTAGGCAAAGTTAGTTATGTTTGTTCCCGTTCTTATTCTGCCTCTTGGGAAGTCTTGGTGGTAGGGTAAGGGTGTGTTTTGGGTTATGGCAGGTTGAAAGTGGTATTATAATGATAATAATATGATATATTATACACTTCGCGAAGAGGGTTTATATGTGTTTTTTTTATGTGCTGGAAATGGTAGTTTAATGGCCGCACTTGATGCGAGATGTGCCCACACTCTGTGGCCGCTGAGGTATACATACACACTAGTCAAAGGACGCGCAAGCTCCGAAAATGTTTTCGCCCCTCCTGTTTTTCTTTCCTTCTTACCTCTGCCAGTGCTCTACACACACCTTCCTTCCTGTATACAACTTTTCTCAGCCTTTCCTTTTCATCAAGTTATCACAATCAATCATGATTTTTATTTCCACTTAAGCGGTTTCAGCCCACTGCGTAAAATCTTCGCCGTAAATCATTACCTCCGCAGCCCAGATTTCAACAATAATATTATGGTGCGAATCGCAGTCGAGTGCAGTCTTGTGACTCAAGATTTATTCCCATGCGGGTCAGGGTTCTTATTTACTTGTATTGTTACAATAGGCTTCTGGAGGCGCTCTTGTGATTTCTTGCATTGTTCTAGATATACGCTTGAACCTTGTACTATACGATGTTGTCCCCTCTTGTTCCCAGAAGTTCCCGGGTGCTGCGTATGCACCCCCGGTGTTTGCCTCTCTACATAGTTTGTTGCTTTCTTTCGTTTTTTCTCTCTCTTTCTCTCTCTTAATTGGACAACGCTTCTTCAGAACCAATTCGCAACATGTATTATACGGTGCTCACTCGTTCTCTGCACCGCTCCTCCTGGAGTGGTGCTAATTAAGTATAAATTTGACGATGGCTCAGTATGAAGTCAGCCCTGGGCCCGAGTAGCTGGGTAATGGGGTCTTAGATAAAGTTGGTACTTGAACTGCGCTGTAAATGGGTGTATATTTTCGATTCCCTTTGGGAGGCGAGTATTGGCTAGTGATTGGGTTTTAAATTGTGGTATCTTTGGTTGGTATTGTTGCTTCTTACTGTTTATATGAAGTTACCTGGTATAGGTAGCCTGTCTGTTTGTTCTTTCCTACCTACCTGTCTGCCTACCTCCGAGTGCTTCAGATGGGAAGCCTAGTCCAATTCTAGTAGATATCGGGCCCGCTTTTGGCACAATTGCCTTTCTCCAAGGAGATCCACTCATAGAACCTGCCTTCGGCACGCTGCTGTAATTACGTTCGGAACTTGGCTTATGTTTTAGTACACCACCGTGGCATAAGCAGGCCTGACAGCGAGGCATCTGCAGCAGCCCACCGTTTATCCGAATACGAGCGCACGAATGCATACTCGCATACTGTGCTTGAGGCAAACAAACCATCGAGTCACCTAATCCCCCCCCCTCCTCCTCCCCCCTCACCCCGCGTTATCATGCACACACCCATCCATCCTCCCACCCACCCGCCCACCCACAATCCGCCCACCAACCCACAATCCACCCACCACCAAACAATGACCCCAAAGGCACACTCACGACCCCTCTCACCAACCCATCCCTTCTTCTCCGAAACCCCTACTACAAAACCATGCCGTAAGCGGGGGGCTCCCTCCCCGTTGCCACAATCAAAAACCTAGGCTGGCGATGCACGAACCAGCCCCCACCGAAATCTGCGCCAGGCGTACTTTATATCTCGGGAATTCCTCTCGATGCTCTGCCAACCGGGAGAGAACATGCCTTCCGGCATCGAGGTTTTGGGATTGAACGAGGGTAGTTGGTTGTTTGTTGAGGTTTGTGAAGGGTGGTGGTGGGGGTAGAAACCACAGAGCGGAGGGATCCGTATCCACAATCCACAAATTGGAAAGTTTAGGAGTGTTTTGCTGGAGAAGGAGGGCCAGAGGATTGTGCAGACGGATGTCAGAGTTGTGGGAATTGTGCTTCTTGGCCTGAAAGCGGGTTTTGGGGTGAGGATTTTAGGTTGCCAACAGAGGGGGTGCGGGTTCCGTTGGAGGTTGTGTAGAGGAGTAGGAGGATCCAATTGCGGATCGTGACGGAGTGTGGATGAGTATTTTGGTTGGCTTGTTTTGTTTTTTTGTTTCTTTAGTTATCGTAATCATTTTACGGAATGGATAGACTTATCGCGGAGCGAGGACCGCTAAATCTGCGGGTTCTCTTGCATGTGAGGGGAAGTGAGATATGTCTAAATATGCCGTTGCAATTTTCAAAGTAAAGCTGAGGGCATTTAGTTTGTTTTTTTCTGTGCGAAGTGGAGGTTGTTGATGTAGTGCTGCGGTGGAGTGCGTGAGTGAGTGGTCATGATCGTTTCTGAATCACTGGTGGGGTCCTGCGGAATGTTTTGTTGGTGGGTGTGGAGACCGCTTACTGGTTCGATTTTGGAACTTGGGGAAAGCTACAGATGCTATCTTAGGTTGCCTGGTGTGCTTGGGGGTGATCCAATCACCGGGGTGGTTTAGGCTCCATGGGCAGGGGGCAAAAATACACGGGATCGGGATAAGGGGGTTAATTCATGAGAGTGAAAGTATGGCCCCAGAGGCATTTCAGAAACGCAATGGAAGCCGGAGTACGGTACACATGGCAGGCATCACCGAGCAAAGGAAACGTTCCCTAGGGGGCTCGAATCTTTATTTTCTCGCAATGAACCCATCCACTCCTCCCAGAAACCTCTTCCAGCGGCCCTCCCAAATGCCCCGTTTCGTTCCATCTAACTCCTCCTCCTTCTCCGCACCTTCCCTCCTCATTGCCCATTCCAGATCTTCCAGGGCTATGGTGGGAACACTCCTCCAGAGGCTTTCATCACGGAAAAATGGGCAATAATGGTAGAGCCAATTGGAGCAATATACTCTGACCGAGAAAATACAGAAAGAAAGGAAGCCTGATCAACACGGAAACAAAACTCAAGGCCTCATTAAACTCCTGGAAAAAAACCTCGCGAGAAAAAAATTAAGGAGAAGAGTACCCGCATAGGCCTCGTTAAACTCCTCGGGAAAAACCTCACGGGAAAAAAATTAAGGAGAAGAGTACCGTGTACATGACCTTCAGGCACAAAATGAAAACCAACCCCGTTCTAATCAAGTGAGACCACCCCAATCCCACCTTCCCACTAACTTCCGGAGGCTATGTACCACATTTCCCAAGTGAGGTTAAACTAGATTCTCCCCTAATTCCCACAATGGGGTGTTTAGTTAGTGGGTAATGCAAAATCCAAATGGGCCAACGGGTGTCTGGATGGGGTGTTCTCTGCAACCTCAGATTTCGGAGAGGCAAGATCAAAAACCACGGGAGGGGCCTGAGAGGGTAGGGGCCTAGCTCCAATTAGGCAGGTACCATAGAGTGGTCCACCCGGCTGTCTGTTGGCTCACCTAATGGCCATGTACGTAAACCCAGCTAGAGAAGCGGTCCTAGAACACGGGCTAGTAGCTCCTGTGAAAATGGGATCCTCCATACACGCACGGGATCCTTCAATGGCTTTCTTAAGGCAATCCTCCAAATTGGGCCTTGCGGGGGGGTACTCCAGTGCCTGGAAGCGGCAAGAGACGCTGCTCTGTGACAATCCTTCACAGGCAGGGCTGGAACAGCGTCCAGATATATGTCAGGGCTATTGTCCAGAGCCACGAAGGTGATTCATCCCTGGATCTTCGAGGTTGATAGCCTCATACAGGTGGTTAGAAGGCTACTCTTAATGATGAGGAAGGGGCATTACTTGAGGAAACTGTTGTTTGAGAGAAATTACTAGTCTTTTTAGACTGCGATAGCTGGCTTATCAGTATAGCTTGATTCGGTGACCCAGCCGTTCCTGCGCATGCAGTGCGTAGTCTTTTCGCTTCCTTAGGTTCAGGTTAGCTTACTGAGAACGTGGGCTTAGAGGGTGAAGGGACTTTGTCTTACAATAGCTTCGGATTGTGGGCATGATATATTAAGAGTTTCTTTTGAAGGTGGGGAGGGTGAAGCGTTATATAAGAGCACCAGAGACTCTCCGCCTTATCTATATATCATATTTTGAACAAACACCCATCATAATCGCTAAACAATGCGGTTTCAGTGGGTGTACTGTACGTGTGCATGTGAATGGAGGATGATGGACGATAGTGATGGCTGCCTATGGAGGAAAAGGGTCACAAACACCCGACACTCCCGCAGTCACCACCCCTCCCCCCACTAGTCAAAAACCCCGATCGAAAAAAGTTCTGAACCTAATTTTTTTGCCATGTTATGATATAAAACGGGAACTACCGTTAAGCGATGTTCCTGTTTTGCTTTTGCCAGGACGCCGTACCGCAAGGCATACTAAATTTATAATAGCTAAGAAGATTTTTCTTTTTTTCTCACCCCCTCCAATCGACCATCAAATGAGATGGAAGTATTTGTCCGATAACAGCAACTATATTTACTCTTGAGCCTTCCTCTCCTCTCCTTTGTTATCGGGGCTATAGAAGAAGATTTATTATAAATGGACAATAGTTTTCGGCTGGGAGTACTAGTACAAGGAGGCTAACAAGCCTTTGGGGGCTGAGATAGGGATATAAATCTAGGGTTCCAGGATAGTAAAAGTTACAGAATTTGATCCGCAGAAGCCGGTTCTTGGCTCATTTCCCGATCTACATTTGCTTGATACTAGTACCTAGGTCTTTCTCTCCTTCCTGGGGTAGCTGTGCGCTGGATTCTACTGCTTGCGCGGAAACAGCGGGGTGGTCGAGCATGGCTGATCGGACTGCATCCCCCGTGTACATTACAACAGGTAAACTAGAAGCCCACTAGAGCAGCATTGCCCCGAGAATGACGGATCCGATATTAAAAAGGGCGGGCGGAATCAGTTGCTTGCGCAGGACCCACAATTCTGTCTCCTGTAAGACCTGCCCTGGAAATCCTAAACGTAGTACCGTATTTACTGATCTAAGAAGCTATCCCTGTCCCAGGCTGTGTTAATTCCTGTCCAGTTAGTAGAATTCGACTTCAGTCGCCCTTTCTCATGGGCAATGTTTCAACAGCCAGAACCACTCGACCACGATCCATCGTTTACCCCAAAGCCTGGGGCAACACAATATCGGCGGGCGCTAACACAGCTCGGGACGAGCCTGGCGAGTTTGATCAGTAGATACGGTACGCCATTAACAGGATATAGGTGGCTCGGACCAATAATTCTAATGTTCAGCAGTCGTTGCCGCGGGGGTCCCAGGTTCCCTCGTGAGATAGGTACTTGGGGGTTCGCAGCTGCTCTTGGGGGCGGGTAAAAAAGGCTTACCATACTAATATAACCAAGGAATAATAGTCAGTACCCATACATAAACCTGCGGTATTAGTACAAGTGCACACGGGCAGAACCAGCTCAACAAGGCTTTCGTGTCGGTGGTTATAGGGGCTTAGGAAGTGATACCTATTCTAGTTATCATACCACGGCGGTTCGCCGAACTTATCCCACCCCGAGGAACCAAGGCTAGATGATATTACAAGCCTAGTTTTGGATCCGCTGTTTGCCACTACCACCCCCGTCCTAGTTGGAGCGTAAGTAGGGTTGTATGACAGTGTGCTAAACATCGGGCTGGTTGGATATTTTACTATCATACTATGATAGCGACTGCTTTGACAAAGTCCTTCAAAGTGGGATAACCTTAGAGAGGGCACAGCAAGAAAAACGCACCAAAATCGATAGTTTTCGAGCTACGGTAGTTTGGGGAGATGTAAAGGGTCTATGAATGCATGAGCTCTGGGGAAAAAGGGTGGAGTATGTTTTTATCTTCTTTGACTGTCCTCTTCAGTTGTTGCTTGCTGCTGGGACCGAGTGAAAGGGTCTATATCGAGCAGTCAGGGCTTTCTACTTCTATTGGATGAGACGAACGAAAAATTTCAAAAATTTCATTTGGATGTCTAACGTTAAGCCTTTTTGTGCTGTACTTACGATACTAAGTACAGGACAGTGAGAGAGTCCAATACCGGCTTAACTATAGTGAAGCGTGAGTAAAAACGAAATTAATGAGGAAATTTTACATCACATTATATTCCCATGTCTCGATTCTTCGAATGGCAGCCGAAACTCTCAACTATAACAAACACAATCACAGCTACGTGCAAAATGCAAGTTAAAAAAAAAACAACTTCCTGCAAATTCACATGAAACTCCCCCGCCCCAAAGTGTAGGCTCCTGTACGGCGACCTTTCTGGAAATTTAGACAGACAGATCATATCTAATGGGGGGACGACTTACCCTACGTGATTGGTAGAGTTACTGGTAGCCATTATGGTGTGGTTGGCCATGGAAGCCTTGGGTGTCTGGTGGATTTTATGGAGTTATCGTTATTCGAGGAGGGGGTTCCGGGCATGGCTTGCTTTTGTTATGGCGGGGGTGCGCAGGAGGGTGGGGCATGTTTGAAGAAACAAAGATATGCCCGGAGGCATGAAGATATGTGTGGTCGGTGACAGGATAGGGATGCTTCTATCTTGCTTTGTATAATATACTCCTATATCTGCCGTCTATTTGGAATGTACTAAGGAGAAGGAAGTTGTGATATTACCTTCCCTACGCTCTTCTGGTAATATAATGTGAATCCGCTTACCTTACCACCGCTCTATCCATAAATACGCAAGAGTGATGAACTAAATGTTGACTCAGGATTCGGGAGGTCTGCAGTATTCCGGTACCGCACTCTGCTGTAGTGTCTGTGCGTGCCCAGAGAGGCGCTATCATAATAATATATTATTATCATTAAATTTTCAATTCTGGCTAGGTCGCAGCACAAATCAAGCCATGTATAAGCATTGAGGCGGGGATAGGGCTCCGGGCTTTTGTGATCAGGCTGGAAAGGGTGCGCCTCGTCTGTCTACCCAGAGCATAGACTTAGGGGCTGTTTGGCACCTTGACATTTGAGTGGTAAACCCATTCAAGCGGCAGTTTCAAAACTGCAGTTTAAGTGGTTCCCAAAACTGCGGTTTGGGTGGTCTGTCTTGCCAAACACCTTGGGTGAGTTGTGAAAGTTTCGGTCGAAAAAGAGAAATTCAGTAATCGGTGGAAGAGGTTAATTTTCAACAAAGTGAACCTAATATGATGATAGTGAGCAAAACCTGCATTTACGTGGGATTTATTAACTTAATATTAACCTACAAAAATATTGTTCCTAAACTGCAGTTTCCAAACTTCAGAAACCAGTGCTTGGAAACAGAGCCCAGCCAAACACACCAACCCACTCAAACTGCAGTTTGGTCGGAAAACCCGCTGGAACTGCAGTTTGAGTGGGTTTACCACTCAAAGGCCGCCTTGTCAAACACCCTTATTTCCCTCGTTTCTTGTCGCTCTTCAAGAAGGTTACAGTATTCGATCGGCGGAGAGGACTGCGTGAGGAGAGGGGGCTTTATGCAGGGTTTTCCGGCCGAGTGATGGATTGTGTGCTAGGGCTCTATTCAGGAACCGAGATAACTAGACCCGTTAGGGGCGGTCAGGGGGTGAGAAATGGAAGAAAGAAAGAAAGAAAAATAGGATCGTAAATTTGCTACCGAAGCCATTCCACTAGTGTGGCAAGATAGTAAAAACTAGAATAATTGAATACCCCTTCTGATAAACGGGGGGTGTCACTGCGAAAAGAGCTCACTTTCAACCCTCTGCTTAGGTAGATAAGAGGGAAAACACAATAAGCGTTACTCGGAGATGTAACTCTAGCGCCCAGCCTGAGGTTCAATTACAGTATCCTAATTTATACGGCAAGTAACTAACCAAAATCCGCCCGCCCAGAAAAAAAGCTCCCCTGTTCCATTACTGTCAATCACCTCCCATAGCCCTGAAAGGCTAACCCCCCGATACCACCACCACGAGGCTCCAATATCTGCATCGCACGATATCTATCGCTATACAAATACTTACCCCCCGCCAACTCATCCACGGCCACCATACCCGCCCACCCCGCAAACCACCACCCAAGCCTCACCACCTCTCCCAACCACAGTAGCATCGTTACCCTACTCTGCACACCACACTTCCTTGCCAAGACTTTGCTCCATCCTATCACTCCCTTACCATATCTATTGGATGCTCCTGACTGGAATCCATATAGTGGGATACCACTTAAACAGTACGCGCGCGCGGGTCTGATTAAAGGTCGGTGGTGGGAATAAGATAAGTTAAAGCCAAAAAGGCGGGGTCGGCAGGTTTGGTTGGTAACTGCGGCGATATATCCGTAACTTGGGTTAGGTTATTGCTCGAGTGATGCAGAGGCTGCAGCTGGTGCTCGGTAGGAGGGATGACTCCCGCTGCAGGGTCTAGAGTATGGATATTAACTGTGATCTAGGCGTCATCGAGGATCACTCGGGCCGGTTCGCAATCAGCATCTTGGTAGAAGGTAAAATGAACATAAAGTCCTTTCATACATGTCTTTATTTGCCTTACTAATCGGTCTTTGTTTATAGCATGAGCGGGTGCTCAAGAACTCTCTAATATATGTATTACAAAGTTAAAAGGGAAACAAACACCGAAATATTCATACAGTCGTTAAAAGGAACGGAAGAAAGAACAAATATGAGTTCGCCCCACGCCCCAGGTCCAGGGTTAAACAGGGTTTACAGTCTTCCTCTCACTCCACTGCCACCTCTTCCCCGTCAACTTCATAACCTCAACCAATCCTAGCAGCACGGGCACCTCAACCAACGGCCCGACCGTGGCCGCCAAAGCCTGGGGCGATCCAGCTCCATAACAAGCAACGGCAACTGCAATCGCCAGCTCAAAATTATTACTCGCGGCTGTCAAACTCTGTGTGACGGTAACACCGTACCCCCATTCACCCAATCCCTTGAAGGCGCCGCTTCCGAAATACCGGCAAGCGCACAGGGCAGCGGCGAATATGAGAACGAAGTAGACGATCAGTGGCGCGGTGACTCGAAGAACATCCGTGATCTTACCGACGATATTGCGGGACTGCGAAGCGAAGAGAACCAAGATTGTGAAGAGAAGGCCGATCAGGGAGAGAGGGGCTATCCAGCGGATAAAGTACGTGTTGTACTTATTAATGTCTCGACGGAAGAGCAGGGTTAGGACCAGGTACCGGGTTGTGATTGCGGCCGCGAGAGGGATACCAAGGAATACGGCTACCGAGATCGCTACGGTCTCGTACTGGATCTCAATGTTGGATCGAGAGATCACGTTAATGTAGAAGACTGCGAGTGGGGCGAAGAGGATGATTTGGAGAATGGAATTGAGGGCGACGAGCATCGCGCAATAATCTGTGTCACCAGCCGCGAGGTCGGTCCAGATGAGTACCTGGGGATATGATCAGATTTGGTGTATTTGGATGACGTTGGCTCTCGGAATTTACCATAGCTATGCATCGGGCAATCCCAACGAGTATCAATCCCTCGCGGAGTTCGCTCTTATCAGGGAGGAAGGCCCACGATAATCCGACCTATTATTTCTATTAGAAAAATATGCGTTCCTCCCGTTAGAGAAGCAATCTCATACTGACCATTACTATAGGTGCAAGTATCCAATTGGCCAATATGCTAAACCCTACTTGAATCCACAATGCCCTCACCTTGATCAATCCCCCAAGTGACTCGTACCGTACTTTACACAAGATCGGGTACATCATGACTAGTAGTCCAACAGCTATCGGCACTGAGACCTTCACCACACCGAATTCTCCCGCAGTCTGCAGAGCTGGCGCCATTTCAGGCACAAAGTACCCCAAGATGATGCCGACCGCCATAGCTAGGAAGATCCATATTGCCAGGAAACGGTCGAGAAAGGATAATTGCTTGAACGCACTGACGGAGTTGTTTTGTGCCGTTAGGGAGCCTGTCGGAGCGATACAGTCTTCGGAGACCTTCTCAGACGGCGTTGGGGCGTTAGCTACCATATTGTTTATATCTAACTGGAAGTGAAATTGGAAGGCTTAAGAGTTGGCAGGACAGGCAGATTTATAAGAGAAGAGAAGAGTGTCCTTATTAGCTGCGCAGAACGGGGTTTACGGGGTTGTCCGGATGGCGCTGGCATATCGGAGGTGAATGTCACTACAGACGAATGACCTGGTTCCCGGAGCATGTCATTGATATTCAAACTTTAGAAAAATATATTAAAATCCTGTACTCTTAATATTTATTATTATTTTTCGGATAGAGGCACACGGCATCTCCCGCTGAGTCGGTGACAGGCTGCTCGATGCCCATTGGTCGACAGTGACATTCAACCCTAAGAACAGCATGAAGAACCAAATCCGACAATTGGGCGCTGTACCAACTCCGTGGTCCTTGTACCGAACGCTTGGCAGTGGCACTTTCCTCCCCCAGACCTTGTCGTCGATTGCGAAAAAGCCGTCAGTTTGTCAGCTCCGCAACTTTCTCAATTTTTTATCCCGACTTCCAGGGCAGGGGTTCCGATTGGCTCTCTAACTGAGAGAGGCAAGGTTCGTCGTTAAAAGTACGAAATTGGGTTGTAGGAAATTCCATTCGAGGTATCATAAAGGAGAAAAAAATATCCAGGAGAAACTCTAAGCGTTCACGGCCTTTTCGAAATCGACAATATTCATCTTTCCGGAAATTCTGAGGCTTCCAGCATCTGTTTCGCTATTTCACTCCGATAGAAGAACGCTGACGGCGGGAATTTCGTCGCAGCAGAGGAGGGAAGCACTTAGGTGATGAAGTGAGTTGAGATGTTCGATGAACGGTTCTCCCAGACTAAATACATGAAGAGAACGCACTCAACCGAGAAAAACTCACACAACAGGAAAAGCTCGCACAACCACAGTCACGGCCCTTCTGCTACTGGTAGTCGTACTCTAGACTAACTACTGTACTAGATGGGATTACCTCTATCAAGGCCTCGGCAAAGACGATGCAAGCGACAAATGAATCATCCTAATAACTATGCAGGAATATATAAAAATAAAAAGAGTCTAGAGATGTCATACTATATATACACAATTTATAGATAACATAAATCCCAATTCCCATGACTTCAATCATTTCTGAATCCATGTAGTAATATTAGCTCTAGCTTTATGGACATTAATGCCATACCAATGCTCTTTTCTTTGTTGGAAAGCTGGTATTGAAATATTTCGGACTCAGGTATTAAACCCCCGATTGGACCCTGAATCAGCGAGAAAATCAGCTTTCGAGGCTTTGATCATATAGTCTACAAATGAAATAACTGAATAAACTGCTAAATTTTATAGGGAATTGGACTTTGTCATACCATGGCGAGTATGGTAATGGTGTTAGTACCAAGGGGCCATAGCTATCATTTACTTCCAGAGCATAGGGAAGTAGCACTTCAGGAGCTAGTGGGCTTAAAAGAGATGTTCCAAATAACCTTGCAGAAAGGCTGACCTGCAAAGTTCTGGATCAGACATCAGAGTATCCTTATTTAGAGCAACGGTTTACTAAGAAGTTTTCTCCGGATATATCCCTCATGCCATCCGTCACAAGGTGCCAACCTAGGAGGTACTGTACTCGTACAGGATGCTAGAGGACATCGCAGCCGGAAACAGAATATGTCAGGTGACAATTCATGGTGTCTCGGACGGAAGAGGATAGCGCTGGGGGTGCGGGGCACATAGGACACTAGGAGTGCAAGAGAAATGAAGCCTCTATTAGGATGCAGCGCCCATGCACTGGCGTCTGATACGGTATTTATTTTTACTCATATTTCTTCACTGTTATTACAATCACTCTTTCCTCCCTTGCCACTTATCTCCGCTTGCCAGTTTAGGGATTATTGGCATTGCCGTTGGGTGTGGGGCTCAGTGCCGGTGCTGCAAGCAGGATTGCCCCAGTGTGAAGATTTGTAATAAGCACGGTTCAGGAATATAAGGTGCCCACCCGCCACTCAAAGAGACCTCAACGCCCACCCATCCCCGCCCCCCACCTTTCCCGTTGCTATCATCAGCGCCAAAACTAACCAAGCCACTCTTCCCCGCCCAACATATCAGTACCCATCCGACCATGTCTGCATCCGAACAGCCCTGGCACGCCGCCTATCCGAAGACAGTCTCAGAGGCAGTCTTCCTCCCTCGCTCCACTGTCCTAGAATGGTTCTTGTCGGAAGACAAGCTTCCGGGAAAGCACTTTGTCCTAGTTGACCTTCGCCGCAACGATCATGAGGTCAATCTCCCCTCCCATTAACTCCCCTGATACATAATGAATCAATTGTATATAATCTCTTTTATTTCTTAGACAAACTAATGCCTAGCAGGGAGGAACCATTCAAACCTCCATAAACCTTCCCGCTCAGAGCATACACCCCTCCATCCCAACGCTTTACACCTTATTCTCCTCAGCGGGTGTCTCAGCCATTGTCTTTTACTGTGGTATGTCATAAATGCCCCGACCCCTGCATCTGAAAGGGGGTTAACGCAAGCAAATAGGATCATCGCAAGGAAGAGGGTCCAGGGCGGCCTCTTGGATGCAGGATTATATTAATGAGAAGGGGGACAAGAATATGAAGAGCTTTGCGCTGGAAGGTGGGATCAAAGGATGGGTTAAAGAAGGAGGAAATTTTCTGGAGATGGTAGATGAGTATGAAGAGGAGGTTTGGAAAAAGTTCGCTTAGAGGTGCCGGTGCGATACCGTTATAGCGCATTAGAGGCATGGAGTGTTGCTATGCAGGAATCGGTTACCAATATTATGGTAATTGAGCACCGCAGCTTATCAATTCAGGATTCTTGTTGTCCCTATCTTTTTGTGGGCTATCATTGATATACGGGCGATACGGGGGGGACTTCCGTGTGCTCTCCTTTGAACTCAATTCTCGAAATTATCATTAGGAGGACCTAGCATGCCGCGTGCCGTGTTTTTGGAAGCGCTAATTCAGGCCTTAATACCCATATTCCCAATCCTGTTGCTTGGGCCAGGATATAGCTCCTTATACCTAAGGGTCTGTTTGGCAAACAAAGGACCGCTCCGTTTTGTGGCCGCCGCACCCCACTCCAGAAAAGCCAATACAAATGACACAGAGGCAGAGGCCAGTAATATTATCACCAGCTAATCCTCGAATTGCTTCAAGACAAGTTGCCATAATGGGGTAGGAGGGTTCTCGGGAAGCGCTGATCCTCAGGTAAGGTTAGCCCAAGTTCAAACCCATTAGCCTGACACGGAGCGTCTTACCATTACTCCCATTGCTCAAAAGAGAGTTTCCACTGGGCGGCCGCCAAGACCAGTCCACTCAGGGAAGTTGAAGAACTTTAAAGTATCTTCAGTCGTCGGAACATAAGCGTGATCCATTACCTTACAGTCTTTGTGTTTGTGTTTATTGAACGGGTTTCATGGGGTTGGCGGGATTCCGTGCAGGGGGAAAAGGTGTAATAAATGCGAAGATTGAAGAAAATCCAAGTGAAGGAAAGAAGAGAAAGAATAAAAGAATATAATAGGAGGGCTGCGGGGGAGTTCTTCAGTGGGTGAATAATATGGATGGTAATGGAGAATGGGAGAATATAGAGCGGTGGTGGCTAACGGTCAGGGGGAATTTTTTCTCCCCTATCTGATCATCAGCCACCAGAACCTCACTCTATCAGACCATCAGATCGGACATTGAGATAGTGACATATAGTATATGAGTTAACTCACTCGGTATCCGACGTGCTCAAGACTCACCGGTGCTCACTCGACCATGATTGCGCGGCCCGGGTTAGCTATGATATGATATGATATATAACTCAATCCTAAACTCTCGGTGTAGTCCTTTCCACGTCTCGGGAAGATCAGTATATCATATATGGGTTGAAGAGAGTGCAGTGGTTGGTTGGCCGTGGGGTTTGTGGGTAGCACGAACATGTTCTATGGGATTGATTGAGGTGAGATACTTTGCCCCGGAGGCGAGGACTGTATATGGATGTGCGGACGATATGGGGTTGGTTAGCTGGTTAGGTAAATGCCGGTTCGCTTGATTTCCCCGTATACGGTTCTGCGGCAAGATGTTTGTGAAGAATATTAGCTGTTTGTAGCAATTATCAACTAACCAACTTGGTGGGAATGGCTTGGAAGGGCTGTTTGGGGTAGCTAGGTGTGGCGTGCTATGCTTGGCTGCTCTTGCGATGCTTGTGCCGGAATACCACCAATCGCCAATGCAGTGGACGAATCCTTATCGGATGAAGGCTATCTTTTATGTCTGACTTCATAAATATTTGAGCATCAAGGACTTGATCTCACAATTTCATCAAAGCTAGGATATTTGTTGTGAAGTATGACTTAATTGAGTCTGTGATAGTTCACAACAAGTGGTCAGTGACCTTCTGGTTTTGGAATGAAAAGGATGGGTGGACTAGCAAGTGATTTGCTTGGCATGAACTTTCCTTGTTTGAGCATATTATTGAGATATTTTCATAGGATCTCAAGTTGTTTTTAAAACAGGAGATATATTGAACACCAAGGTGGTTGCACATGAGGTTTATGATCAATCACATGATCAAAGGTACAGTGAAGAGCTAGATTCAAGGGTGTGGAGAGTTGGAAGAGGTCAAGGTAGTTATGATAGTAATCTGATAACTGGTTGATGATAATAATCTATTTGGTATCAACATTTCTATTCTACCAATGAATACAGCATTTGGGTCATTTAGAACATCTCTATTCCATTTGTAACAGGCTTTATTCCTGTCTAACAAAATACAATAGGACCAGCGGTAGACCTGCTAGCGCTAGTGCTAAGGGAGGCTTCAGGGAACCTGAAGTAAGAGATAATAGTTGAAGGACAAATTGGACACAGGGATTGCCGTTCAACCTAGGCTTCGTTACGGGGCCCCGTTTCCGAAGAGCGGGGACAAAATAACCTAGGTTATTCTGATTAACTGGCTGAAAAAATCATCCAAATCGGACAAGAACTGACTGAGATAGAGCTCTTTGAAGTTAGACAACTTCACAGAGCTCTATCTCACTCAGTTTTGGTCCGATTTGGACGATTCTTTTTTTAATATGCAGTTAGTAACCTGCTCTTGGCGCCCCGTTTGTCGGAAACGAGGCCCTGTAACGAACGCTAGTTCAACCAAGTGTATTCTTAGACTGAAGGTCTGTCGAAGTCTGCTATCTCCTGCTAGCCAGGAGACTGATTTAAATACAAAAACCCAAGAGCGATAGCCTTCTTGCAATCACGATCATTACCAGTAGCTGTGCACATACCGGAATCCTGTAATCCTGCAAGACCAAAGAAAGAAACAAACAAAGCTCAGCCTTCTCCAGTGTTACATGACCATTCCATACCCCGAATCCTAAATATAAACTTCCAGCAAAGCAAATTAAACATAGCAATCCGATAGCATAGCCTATCTGACTCAGAGACAGTGGCGGAGCTGAAATCAAATCAAATCAACCAAAAATAAATCAACTAAACATAGGAGATCCTGCACTGCCCGCTCCAGTGTACCATTACCAGAACATGTACACATGTTACACCATTGTACTGAGAATCCTTCATTTTCCTAAAGTAAGTGTAATCAGCATTCTTCATCATCAAAGAACCAATTTTTAGGGTAAGTAATAGCTGTAGTAGTGTATTCCTGATGCAACAATCCAATTGGTATAATCATACCCCACTTTCCCGATAGTGCTATTTTGTAGGGCATGAGAGAGAGGTATTGGTTTTTACCTCAAGTGAAACCTTGGATTGGAACTTGTAACATATGTACATGTTCCGGTAATGGTACACAGGAGCCTGAGCGGGCTGTGGAGGATTTCCTATCTTTAGTTTGATTTATATTTGATTTATTTGATTTGATTTCAGCCCTGCCACTGTCTCTGAGTCAGATAGGCTATGCTATGGTATGCTAAGTTTAGTTTGCTTTGCTGAAAGTTTATATTTAGGATTCCGGGCATGGAATGGTCATAGAGCACTGGTGGAGGCTGAGCCAGTGGCTACCTTGCTACAGATAAACCAGCTTACCAAATTAAAGTCATGTTCAGAAGAGAAAGGGCTCTTCCTGTTGTGTAAATGGCCCTCTCCCTGCTTTGAAACGGAAGGGAAACGGTGGGGGAACAGGAAGGAACCATTGTATCCAGATAGATCCTAAGTATTTATGCCCACAGTTTTCTCTTGACAGAATTAGAGTATACCCTAGTCCTAACCGATATAAAGACCAGGCTACCTCCACAGCCGTGGCGTATTTACATCAATGCCAAGCTCGAGTCCAACCTTGTTGAAGAAACTTTCCGTCCCGTATTATTCTGGGTACAAGGCCTACTAAAAGTTATTTGAACCGCAGCAGTATAACTAGGAGGCTCCATTGATGCGTGTCACTTACTTAGAGTCCAAGAACATCGTAGATACTACTAGCCCCGTTATGAGAGGTCACAGCATAAATCTAGAGCCCACATTGAAGTATGAAACCGTAAGTATATGAATCATGAAAGGACAAAGCAGGGTTATAAACATGCATTAACCACTTAACCCCAGAGTCAGGCTAGTGCGGTGCCCATATCTCATGTTACCGCAGTACAACTATCTCTTCCCTAAATATTGAGAATTCAGATAGGTCCCACTCTATCCGGTTGCGCGAACAGTATCCAAGATTGAAGATTCAATGCACTCAGAAACTCACGCGGGCCCACATGAGCTTGCCCCTTTATGTTGTGGAACAACCCTTGGGGTTTGTGGAAAAAATTTCGCAGCTAACTTTGCTTCAACCCGGTACCAGCGTATTTCCCGAGAAGCACCCATTTCCTGGGTGAGTGTTGTAATGTGGCGCTGGTTGTCACAGGTTTCCTGATAACCTCAAAAGAGGAGTAGTCTGAACTTATGCAAGGAGATGTGAGTAGTGGTTTGGGAGTCGTTTGGGATGGAGACAAGAGCGTTACGGATTGGAAGGGATGGAGCCCTTAGATGTGGTGGGTGTCTGCGAGGTTGACCTTTGTGTAGTATATAGTTATCATCAACTTTTGTGGTCGGTGGAGAGAGAGATTAAGTCAATCAACGGTTAACAATTCTCACCCAAATACATTCAAACGCTTCAGTCAAAACGCTTTGCGAGATTGTCTATTTACTTCAGTGAGGCTGAGCGAATCTACGAGTGATTGAATGTGATTCCCCACTAGTAAACCCTGGCTCTTCACAACAGCCAGAACGATTTATGGGAGTTTCCTGTGCCCCTCTTTTACTAGCCCAACGAAGTAAGAGATTGATATATCATATGATACTCTAATAAATTTTTAAGCATTGACCGAGCCATCTGCCCCGATTCCTGTACTAACATCTACAGCAGAAGAATCCCAGGACCCCAAAACCTTCCCGGGCCTCTAAAGCCAAATTTAATAAGTCAGGCCCACCCCGTTCATTGAGACCACCTCCTACAAAATCCCCCTCAATAATCTAATCCGGCGCGTTACTCCTACCTGAAGTCCCTGCTACCCTCCCTGTGTACGGGCTAAACCCCACCGGTATACCTCCCAACACCCTGCTCCTTCCCACCTTGCGTATCCATCCCAACCCTCTCGGCTTCAGCATCCATGGGCAGTTCGTCTCCAGTAGCACTCATGAAGCCCCCAGTGTACCCACTCTTATCATACCCGCTCGCCATCGCCGTCGTGTTGTCGAGAATAGCGTGATCTCCTAGCTCCTTGCGTGCGGTTCTTGCAGAACACATTTTCGTGGTGCCCTCTCTGGGCTTTGGGGGGACAACGTCCTAGCCCCCGGCATCGGAGGGGATCTTGGTACCGTGGACACCATGTCTTCGAGGTTTCCGTTGAGACGGCAGCCTAACATTTTGTTTATAGGAGATAGTAGTAACGGCGACTTTTAAAGTTGGGCCGACGGGGGCGAGAATTCAGGTTAGGATGTTTTTGCAGACTGGGGAGACTCTACAGAGCGTTTCTTTGTACTCGAGTATTAAGAGATTGTCGTATCCACGGCGTCGAAGGCGTTCGTCTGTAGGGGGGAGGGGTAGACCTGAATATTGTTTACCGGCAACTAATCACTGCTTCGCGGAAAAGGAGGCGGTTCTTGCACTCCACTCGTACAAATACTAAATTCTACATACAGTACTCAAGTACCTCATACCCGTGTACAGATTATGCCAACATTGTGAACATGCACAGTAAGCAAAGAACCAATAGCGCCCCATACTACCAGTTAACCCCCCTACGGTATATGCAACGCAGCTCACTCAAAATCCAATGAGATCCTCAAAGACCACCAATGTGATAGTCAAACAGAAATATCGCAAAAGCTCACCCCACGTCGCCCAGAAAAAAAGGCTTTTTTCCTACGAAGCATAGCATACCGGCATGCTCCTCCTACTCAGCGGAGCTTTCTTACCCAGAAAAAAGAAGAATGACAAAACATCCTCACCACAACCTAACGCTGCGTTATCAAGTTACAAGATATGCCCCTACGATTCCCGGAGAAGAATTAGTTACAGCATGTCTTCCAACTCACCATGCCGATGACCGGGAGGAGAAATATAGCTCCGTCAGGATCTGCTTGAACGCCCCCTCGCGACGTCCAATTCTTTTTTTTTTCCCCTGCGCGTGAAACGAGTGATGGAGTATCCTCCATAACTTACTATGATACTCCCCCGTAATAAATCGGTCGGCGATCGTTGGTTTGGTTGGTTTACCGAAGTTAATGATGTAATCTTCAAGCACTGCCTTCAGTATTGGTTTTTTTTTCCTTTTTTCCCTTTACCCCATAAGACACAATGTGTTGTCCGAGACTCAGCTAACCTTCCATTCGTTTATTCACTTTTTCACTGCTCACCCGAGTGATCTCTTATGCTCGTCTCGACGTTTTTGTCGCCCAGGACACCGTGCCCAAGGCAGATAGCCGCATGGGCTGATTACCAACTCCTTGGCAAAGGACCTTTTTATTTCTTTTGTCTTACGGAACAATATCTCTCTTTTATCCCCGACAAAAACAAAGCCCTGGGGAGCCTCATAGTTTAATTTAATTTTTTCTCCCCCCCCCCCCCGCAGTAGCGTGAGGTAAAGGTTTGGACCTAGGGAAGTGCTCCCTGCTAATGATTATTATATAACTAAGCGTTGAGTTTTGCGTTGGCGGTGGAGAAACGCGAATCGGGGTTAGCGGTAATGATCTCGCGATGCCAAAGGCCGTTCACAGTAGGTGGCTGAAGGGGGAGGCTTTTTGGATCGACTATGACTTGCCCGCCCGCTACGACACCTACATTTTAATAAGTTATTAACTTAAAGATTTATTGGCTTAAGGTGCTGCGGTGAGAATACACTGTTCGTATAATACGTACCATACGCAATGCCCAGCGTCATAAATTAATAGCTAGGATCAAAGCCCACGTTGCCGTCGTGTTCTCCATTCGTGTGGCTACGATAGAGAGGTGTTTTATTGCCCCCCTCTGTTCAAACATGTAGTGACAACAGTCCCTTGTTTGCCGGAGAGGGGACTAAATGGATCGTGCTTGCTATTACAGCACTCCATGAGACTAATGCTACTAGAATCGTATATATCTCTATGATCCAGTACAGCAGTAGTGCGTTGTGCAGATTGTTGTGTAGAAAACCAGGTCATATTTTCCTTTCCATGCTTGCTGTTTCAGAAGCGCTTCAAGGTATTGGGCTTAACTGTCCTCACCTAATGATATAAATTGTGTCCTCTTAGCTTAGGTAGAAGGACGAGCAATGAGTATACTAGTACAAAGCGCCGCTGTCAACCTTTACCTTTACCCCAGGCATTAATATCACTCCAAAGGACCAACTATTGATCATCACAAGCCTCAAGCATTGCGACTTTGTACAGCATAGCGGCATGACATCCTCAAGTAGAGCCACAGGTATGCTGTAATCGTTTTGCCCAGTTTCACCCATGCCAGCACCACGCTGTTAACATCGCTTCATCAACGATAGCCATACACTGGTTCCTTATTTGATCTATCTGCGGTGTTTGGGTCCGGCCCACTAATTAACTGGTGATCGAAAGAAACAGAAAAAAAATAAAGAAAAAAAGCGTGTTGAGGGAAACTTTCCCATTTTGAGTGTCTGTTACGGCTCTACTCCAGCATGAGGCGTGCTGGGGGAGGCTGTTTTTGGCGGCTCCTCCAGCGAGCACAGATTCTTTCATCAGTGACGGAAGAGGTGGGTGTCCTGCAACTCAGTCCAGACACTGGTAGCAGATTTTCAACCGATTCTATCTCGACAGTCTCGGGTTACATTTGCGGCTCTGTACAACCTCGGAGAGGAGGGGTTCATCCCAACCATAGCTGCATATATCTATGTAATATTGCAGGTCAAGGGTCATCTATTACCAGCCATCATATAGGATGCCAATAAACCATTGGTACCGTAACTTACAATGCAGCGCACCTATCCAGTACCGCAGCTGATGGTCTTACATAGTTGACCTGCTATCACATTCGAGGTGCAAGGGCGGTATGCAGCCTTACGCCTCAACAGGGACGAGGATCTCAATTTTTACTAATACTTCTTTTGCTGACCCCTGCCTAGGGAATACTTTGTTAGACATCATAGAACTTGAGTTATATAGCAGTAGAGCCAACAGCAGTCTTAACTACTAGTACATTACTTGTAGTCGGATTCAATAGAGCCGCTAAGAGATTACCATGCGAAACCGGAGAAACAGAAGGCCAAATCTCCTCCGAAATCAAATAGGCTCTCGTAGTAAAATCTACTGCCCCGAAAACGAACCCAGGCTTTCAACGCTCCGGCCGTGAATACTCAGCTACTACCTGTCCGTGTATTGCAGGGGCATGAAGGCTCAGCACTACCGGTACTAGTACACGCAGCGAGGGTGCGGCTCATAACCAATTGTGGCCACTCTAACCAGGGGGTTGGATGTTCTCCCTTCAAGGTTTAGGACTATGCGTTTCCCCCATTTTCGCCAATCACCCCCATCAACCTCATTAGTGACGGAGTGAATGCAGAACTATCAACCAGAAAGAAATCCATCGCACACGCCGATCATCGATTGCCTTCGACCGGGAATTCCCTCATCTTTAACAATCGGGGTCGTCTTCTATTACAAATGCTCAGAGTGTTGAAAATACAAAAAAATGCCAGCATACCATTGTGGATTGCATATGTCGTATCTACTCTCGTTGTGCCCAACCAGAGGCCCAGGAATACGGAGGTTAGGCTTTGGCACTACCATATCTTTAGAGACCCCCCCCCCGAAAGGGATCTTATCAGGCGGAAACAGTATATTTTAGTTGACCTCATAATAACCATAGCCGATAAAACATTAGAACCGAGAAATAGGATAACAATACATGCAAAACAAGTAAATATCACAGAAAACTCCCCATGTTAAGATAATCGCTTTAGACAGGACTCCTTGGAAAATGCTAGGGAGTAAAAACGATCATTGATGATAGACACCCAACCTTAACTGAAATGCAGAGAACAATAACAATAAGGATAATAATAATAGTGCTAATAAGGGAGAGTCAGGCGTTGGACAGATGGGGGTACCAAGACATCTGAAAGCAAGAAAAAGAGACCGAGCTAGAAAAAGAGACCGAGCTAGAAAGAATCAACTTTTGCTGATCAGGCACGGGTGCTGTGCTATCCGCCTAAGGATCAGGAAAATCATAACCCTCGGGTTTAGGAATTTTAGAATCATGGTATATCTCAACAACCACAATTCGCCCCGTGTGTTCCCCTTCCAGGACTAGGAAGATAGGTTAGTTAATCTCGAATAAAAAATATTTTCAAAAAAGCATACAGGGGAAGATAGAGACGCACCAGAAGGACTCCTCCAGTCCCTTCGGTTCACAGCATCCGTAAGCTGTGCCGGCTGGCTATCTCTTTCGGTGCTCAGAGCTATAAGAGCCCAGAATATTGCAGGATTACCGGCAGCTTGTAGTGCCTGTACATCACTACACTCCGAGATATTGGAGGCGCCTGCCAGAGCCTTCAACCAGGAAACTTGGGTATTTACCCTGGCTTTGAATGTCTCGCAGACATACTGCAGGGTGCATTTGCCATCGGAGACATCACACCTCAAGTCCATCCAGCCATATCGCTCGTCACCTGGCACCGACCAATCGCCAGACGCAACATAAAAAGACCTGTGGGTGAAAATAGGGGCACTCAGGACTGTCATCGCCACCTGAGGGGCTCGGTGCCCAAAGTCGTCACGGGATTCGACCAATCTGTTGTCGCAGTAGCAGTAGGAATTTGTTGAGAGCAATTGCTCGAGCTGTCCACGAAGGGGAAACTTGGGAATGGGGAACTTGGGAACGGTGTAGCCATATTCTCTAATGCGAATATAGTACGGAACACCCTGAAAATCTATTAAAATGCGTACCTCAACACTGGTGTAAGAGTTTTACCATTATCGAGGATGCACCAGTTGAGAATAAGTTGTGAAAGAGGAGAATTTTAGGGAGGAAGGCTTTGTAGGAGTGAAGTATGTGGTATTGCTATCGGCTGTCAATACTTGGTGAGCGAGTTTTACTTTATACTAAAGATCCTGAGTTCTATGTAGAGCCGCATAAGCTCGGTGTGGTATAAGTTAAGTTACGGTGTGCCCCCGAGTGCGTGCGACAAAAAAAAATACGGCACGCGTCTCTCGATGTGCTGTACCGCGCACTGGCGGGATGTTGGAAAGCAAAATCAGGAATACGATTCTTTAACGTAGTCGGGTGCATGAAGCTATTCTACTGGAAGGGGAAGTTTACAAGAAAGTCACGAAAGAATTCCGGGATCGGGGGATCTCATGGAAAGGTGGCGAGAACGGAGGAGGGGACCCACCGCTGCCGTGTTTTGTTGGTGTCTATCTTCCGCCCCTTGCCAAAAGTATGTTCTTTATTTGAGGACGGCCTGAGGGTGCAGTGTTGATGAACCAGCGCCGTAAAAAAAGGGCGACTCTACATTGCACACTGACGGGGGGATTCATATCGTCGGTAGCCAAAACCGTATGATTATACTAGTGGGAGCCTCCTCTATTGTCAACTCATATTCACTCTACTAACACATGATAGATGAAAGACTGTTATTTCATGACCCCAGCGACGGCGATAAAGAGGTACCTCCTCTAGTCAACAATCTTACAAGAAACCTTCAAACATACGGAGTGCTATTGGGGGCCAACTGTAAGCAGTTGAAAAACTATACCCGTTTAGTAGAAAACACGGAGGCAGCCCTCCCGACTCATCTCTTCCCTAGGCCCACGGCACATGGGGATAAGATATTACCTTGGAAGGATAAACATACTATTCCAGGATTGATATCCTTCGACATGGTGAATAAAATCCTCCCCAACAATAGCGGGCCCGCTGGAGATCCATGAGTCGAAGACGTACATCTCAATGTACCCATAGATGACGGGCTTCTGATTTCCGAGGTTATTATGCGAAGAGCGGGAGATATCTAGTGGGTGTACGTCCCACACTTGCCAAATTTTGGGACTTTTCACACCCCAACCCTATCTAAATAGGTGTCAACGAACGAGATGAATGTCTATGACGCTAATCAGAAAGTTTGGCATCGTGTGATACATCAGGAGAATATCCAGATTCGCGAGGGCGTTTCCATAATGGTGCCGCCTCGGCTTCCGATGCAAGCTCCCATACCGCGGGTAATCTCTAGGGGGCTGTATGTGAAAACTAAACCCAACGGACTCATAGTTACATTACGACGGTGCTTTTACAAGTACTAAGGATAAGGAATTTGGTGGTATCAGGGTTCTCACTATGTCAGGTTGGCCCCCATAACACCCTGGGCCAAACAGAATTGTAGCGCTAACGATGCTCTAGCTTTTGATGGGCCAAGTGGTAGGCTCGTAAGCCTCCAAACATTCACAATGGCTTCAGTTGTGATGTCCTCAGGAAGGGCCAAACTACCGCCCTAGGTGGGGCATTCCCACAGGCGACAATGGTTGATGCGCCTAGAGCCTAGGATGCCCACCATATGAATATTGGCCAGGTAGACCCGGACAGGGCAGAATCGTATGGCTGAGGAAGAATTTATCGACCTACCCCATATCATAAAACATTATCTATATCGTTGAGGGAAGGCAAGTAGGCTTGGGAGCTTGTTGCGAGATTTTTTATTATTCTGACTTTACGGCATAGTCCTCCCGAAACCACCACCGTTGCCAGCCGGTGGTCTCAACTCCTCCGACCTCCAGACCCTCTCAGAGACAGCGTTCCCGCACAGCTACCTACTGGACTCTAGGATCTAGTAGAAGCGAGAGGGTCGCCAATCGCAATCATTGTAGGACTATTTACTGGAGTAGGGATCCCATTAGTCACAGCTCTCTTCGGTATTGGGGTTTTGCTACCATAAAAATGCGTGTGAGGTGGCAGAAATTTATGCGAGAGAAGAGCGAGCTACATATTAAGACCGGAAGGATACAGGCGTTTCAGCTCCCCGCAGCGCGATCCCCCGCGCACCCTCCCAACCATGCTCCAAGATATCTATCCAATTCGCTTCTACACTCTTTCGAGGAACCCGAACACCCAGCTAGCAGGTTTTCCACGCCATACTTTCACTAGAGAGCCGTTTCCCGGCCCTAGTTTCACCGACCCCAACACCAGCGCGACTTTGCGGCTATGTCCTAGGGCCCCTTCTGGAGCTTCCACTAGTCTGAGGTCTGGTGGTCCATTCATCCTCGCATAGAGGTGATGATATATTGCCAAACCCCCCAAGGTCGGCAAGACCACCCCCACATCTTGAATTGTGCGGCAAGAATCCATTAGTTGTATACTTCCCCACGAACCCTCATCATCAATGGGCGAGACAGGAGGCCACCACCACGGAAGCCCAAGCCAAACTCCATCAGAACACAACTCGTGACATCCGAGAGAAGGCGAAAATATTCTAGGTGGAATGATATAATTTGCCGATCCCATTTTTCCGGTGTGCTCTTATCTTTACGAAATAGTCAAGATTTACTCCGAAGGTTAATTGTGCCGTTATTCCCTTGACCGTCCAGCAATTTTCGCATTTTTTAGAGCAAGGGTATTACTCTAAAGAGGCGACTATATCCTAGCCTTACTTCACCTCTCGACTTTTTTTTCTTTTCTTTTTGCAAACCCTACTGGTGATGTCACTACACAGTAGGAACACCAAACTCTCCGGCACAGGGAAAGGGCATCCCAGGTTTTCACAGCTAGTTACCGCATAAAATATACAAAATTCGCGTGAACAAGGGGCACAAGGAAGGCAGGAAGACGTTTGTGTTTTCTCTCCAGCTCCGGTCAAAGCCTCTTCCTGATTGGGAAGAAGGCTGCTGCAGCCAGACACCCTCCCGCAGCCCTGTTTCTATGACAAGCTGTAGGCAGAGAAAGGAGGGGTGGGGAGGATATTTGCATTACGGCACTTTACTGTACCCCAGACGCCCACGTGAGATTTATGATTTCGCGTGGGTGTGTAGTAGGTGTGTAGTGGGTGGATAGATAGATAGTATAGTAGGGCACTATAATAATAATATTTTTTTCCCCGCCTTAGGCCGTGATCATGAAGACTCACTCGGGAAAATCAACATTAGGCCGTGCTTTTTTGATGAATGGTGAGGGTTCTGTATTTTCTTCCGGGGGGGCTAGGACGAGAAGCGGAGGGTCTTAGTAGATCGTATCATAACCACGGTATGGACAGTGGGTTGTAGATCGGATTACAATATCACTTTAGACGGTAAAAGTCATTAATGCCACAACCTCAGGCGGGGTGTACCTGTGATGCGGGTTCCCTCCGCTCCATGCTACATTGCTACTCTGTTCACAGTGGTTTTCGGGCGCTTGTGCTTTCATCCAATCTTTCACTCAGTCCTAGTACTCAGCCCATGATAATTTTTGTTGGTGCCTAGATGCAAATAGTATTGTTTGTTTGCCTATATCCGTATTACATAAAGCATGCAGATAAACACAGCCTGAATACCTAAAGTGAATCGACTAGGAGTGCGGGAAAATAGAGGGAAAAGGAAAGAAAGTAGCAAGAATATCTCCAGATTAATTATAGGGCTTTCTGTAGATTCAAGCACTATGACCTTAACAATGAGTAGAATAGTGGTGGGGCCCAATCGAGTAGAAGTGGTAAACCACCAGTAAGACGCTGAACCTGAGCTTGATCTCTAGCTTTACCAAGCCAAATCCGTCCCTTTCCTCCCACTCAACTACAAGGTTTCCTTATCACTAGGAGAATGACACATCCCCAATAGCAGGATTGGAGCTATCAACAAGCATGGATATGAATGCATATATCCGATATCACGTCCCAGCTAACAGAATCCAGGGATGAAAGTCAAGCGAGCGAGCACTAACAGAGAAGGGAAATCTATGCGACTCCATGCCCACAAACTATATCGCTTTATTGAAATCTTCTGCATCCACAATATTTTGCCTGGAGATTGACAATGTAGACACCGCTCTTGGATTTCTGAACTCAGTACATTAAGGGGAGGTAAGCTGAGCAGAATTATCTCATATTATACAGATATTTTGTATCTTAAGCCCAGACAAGAAGACCTTTGTAAATTATAGCCGTTACTGGTCCTCTTGTTGGAGACAGGTAAAGCGAAAAGCCATTTGGCTCGATCAAACATGGCTCAGAACTTGAAGTTAGGCAATCGCAATTTGACAATTTATTAATTTATTGTAAAAGTTTGCTGACGGATCGGATCGTATAAGGTATCGTGGCCATATCATCCAGAATTTTGAGGAAAAAAATACTTTTGCCCAGAAGGCTAGATCAGTTTTCCTTAAATAATCCTTTGCATTTTTCTGGATTTTAATTCTTCAATGTCTCTTCCAAAACCTTCTAGTATTCTTGCTCAAGCAATTATCATGCCTGAACTGTCACTTCAACTCCTCTCCTATAACCCTTCATGAAATGTTCCGCAACAGGTCCGTCATTAGGCACACGGCATCACGCTCAGGGCAGGGCTTAGACTTCACGATGGTTGCCGATTGTTTGGATTGATGTATGGATGGTGGATCATTCATCTGCTCTCTTGTTGGCCCCTCTAGGTTCCCGACGTTTCTGCATTCTTTGAATTCGGCTGGTTCTTCGAAATGCTTCCGGAGTTGTCAGCTGCTAACGGAGAGACATATGGTACCTGGTGCATCCTTAGCTAGCATCTTTATCAATTGTTTAGCGCTCGTTTTCTCACGTTTTCAGCGTTCTCGGAAGAAAAAACACCCCGCTTTGTTTCCGCCGCTTACTTACTGGAGGAGCTACGTACACCTGCGTCTCATACTGGCACTTAGCTTCAGTGAATCGGGAGTAATAGCACTCAGATTACCATACCCTCTCCACATTACCCTTTGCTCAGCCATCCAGCTACTAGTCTTATATTTAAGTTGCCTCAGCTTGTGAAGACAATTGGCTCCTGACAGCTGGATGGGTGCGGTATTCATGCTTTCTCACTCGTCCCCCCTACTCCCTGTTCAGAAAAACACCAACTAACCCTCACTTTGGTGCCCCCGATGCTCTTCCGACTAGCTGGAAACCCCCATCACCCCCTTTTGTGACTGCCATCGCTTTGAAGTGGCGGAATACGCTAGGTTTAGCCCAAACCGATCCCCATGTGAAGAATGACCTTCGGCGTGGCTTTGCCTGTATACTTTTCCGCTCAAATCATCGTCCTGAAATCTCGGCCCGTAGCCCACAGGTCTTTTATCTAATATCTTACCGAATATCCACGGCTCGGCCGGCGGCAATACCACAGCAATACCAAGCCAGGGCAGCCTGGCAGGCAGGTGGTCCGGAAGGTGTTTTGGGGGGAATCAAGTTTGATCCTTCGAAGGAAAGCCCTACATTTCCACCCAGGTAGAACTATAGGATCTATCATACCAGGGATTGGGGGTGAGATATGGAGCCTAATGAGTCCATTATTCACAAAGAGCCAGGTTAGCATATCAATATCCAAGCTCCTAGATCCCATGGGCGGTATAGTGGCTATATAAAGCAATATGAACTTTGGCAGCCACCGGATTCAACAAAAAATAAAAATTAGCAGCACCACGATACCAGCTCCGCCATCTGCCGTCCCAATCTTGAATTCCTATGATTCTTCGCTATCAACTAGCCTAGGGGGGGGAAGCTTTTCCTTTGGAATCAAGCCACCCGTTCATTTGGCGGGCCGCTCCACAACATGAGTTACTGTACGATCGTTGAAGGTCATCCAGACCCTTTGTTAGTTGGGCCTGGAGCGATCCGAATACCCCCCCCCCCCCCCCGTTATGCATCGATAATGCTACCGACCGGGGGATCAAGGGACCCAATCAACAAAAAGCCCACCTCTTTCGGCTCTCATCTCAGAAGTACTCGTACCAGCACAAGCACTAGGTTGCAAGATGTGAGATACAACAGAGTAAATTTACCACTTCCGCTCCCGCAATCACCCCATGCTATGTTCAGTAACACTCATTAGCCAGACAAGCCGTCCTGCCAACGCAACATCATAAGCTTAAAATCCCTCAAGGAACAAGCAGGGCTGTGCCGGGCGCAGGGGTAGACAATCTGCAGAATTTATGCGGCAAAAGTATGGCAACTGAGTTCTCGGTATTAGGCCGTATTAGATCTTGTAACCTAAATTCGATATTAGTTTAACATTCTAGAATCCGATGGGTGTTAGGAAGTGAAAGAGAGCCATTCCCCCTTTCGGATCACCGCTATCACTCGGGTCCTTGCTTGCTTGACGAGAGATCGGCCATCGCAAGAATTGACCGGCATGTATGAAGGAAAGGGGTCATGTCTAATGACTTTAATGTTTAGTTACTCCCTAGCGCATCTCCCATCCACTTTCCCCCACCCTAGTGACCACGGGCATTTTAATCGATTCGGCAATAGCTCGACAATAATGGTGAAACCCTCAAAGCCAATCCATAAATTCGGAACTCCAACACTATTCCAAATATTTACTCGAGTACGTAATCGACCACGGGCAAGTCCATCTTTGTCCCGCAAAGTACCAGCCTGGAGGCTGGAGCAAAAAGTGATCGGAAAAAAGTAGTTGGTGCAGCACCACTTTTTTTCCGATCACCCACCCTCACACCCAAGTACTGAATAGCTCTCCCTTGCAAATGAATGAGCACTCACCCGTGAGTGACACTGTAGATCTTCGGCCGGTTGCCGGTAGCACATATGGCAGCTTGGAAATGGGTTACATGGGTTAGTATTGTTTCTTTCGCTCTTTTCTTCTTTTCTTGCACTCTGTTACTTCCTCACCACTCCCTTACCTCACACTTCATTTCACTGGGCGGTGTATTACCGGTACGAGTGTAGTACCACCAGTAGCACCGATAGTAGTGCTCGAGTATACGGTAGCCCCGAGAGCGAGAGACACAAATCCACCCATCCACACCTACCTAGCAACTGAATTTCTCTTGAAAAAAATTTCATGCCCAAATCCATTCCTTATTATCATAGGCCCGCGAAAAAGCAAAGTAGCGGGACAGCTTCCGCTCTGGAGGTAGCGTCCAACGAGGGGCTGAGTACGAGTACTCGTAGTAGGCGAGAGGTATTGGAAAGCAGGGGTAGTGAATTTGTGCTCGCGTGGGCGCTCGGATGCGCACGGATTTTTTTACCATATATGTTGTGATCCCTGCTGTCATCTTCCTCCTGCCTGCTAGGGGAATCTCAAAGAAGAAGAAGAAAAGAAATCCCACCTGAGTTTCAAGAACCCCGTTCCCGCAGCCGCGCATTTCTTCCACAAGTACCGGTAGGGCACCATTGGTGGACCATCCCTTTCGTTGTTCTTTTATTGCTTTTTACCCATAACCAAGCCCAGCTTCAACAATCGGCAAATGAAAGGCGGTTTTTGATTCTCCACTGTTGACCACTCCGGGTGCGATTTGGCGAACCTCGGCCCCGTTTGCTAATACTCTCCAACCGGCTGGCGAAGCGGTGGCGTTGACGGGAAGTGCACACTGGGCTGGCTGAAACTTAACCCATAACGCCGCACGCTAGATACTTGAAGTACGGTACTTGTACACACCTCCCCGGAAAGCCGCTCCCCAGAGCGGCGATATGATGGCGGCTGCGGTAAGATATCCATGCAGCGGTAAGATATCCACGTAGCGGGAGGTGGAAATAGGAATGCACGTTCCCGCTCGCGATTGGCGCATGCGCTCTGCAACGAGCGGGGCGGTTGGGCGTGGGGTCGGGCATTCGGGCCCACTCGAACGAGTCAGGTCCCCCCACTCCCGCGTGCTCGAGTGCATGCTATACCGGTCCTGTAGCCGCGGCCTCGGACAGGTGAGCCTCTCCTTAGGGCCTCGGAGTTGCCTTTGCTGGTAAGGTCCGGCACTTCCCAGTTCCCCCTTGTCCTAAGCTCGTGTTGAGGGGGTTTGTTTTTGCAGTGTTTTCGTTCTCCCTTCCGAGAGAGGGAATTTTAGACGTCTTAGCGCAGGGTTCGATTTTACAAGTTAATATGGTACTCGGGGATTCATGAAGTACTAGTATGATAGATCTGCTCCAAGATATCCCAACTTACACCTCAACACTCGAATCTTAAAGCTAATTCATCCGAATACTTTATTTATGAATCGCCAAGTACGGTACCGATAGGCCGTGAGTTTGCAGATCTTCTCTGGCTCGCCGGGTTTGCGCTCCTTACCCGTGAATTACTGTAGTCCAAATTATGAAATGGGGGCTGTTTCAAGTGGTAGTACTCGAGGAGTTAAGGTTTAGTCATTACTGCCACTGTCCCGCGCAGTAAGCACGATACAGAATTGGATTCTATATGCATGTAGGCATGGGTAAGACAGAGGCGATTGGGGAAGTGCCCTCGTAAAAGCTATCTTCTGTCTAACTGAATGAATAGTTAGAAGCGAAATAAGTTGCGCAGCAGGGGCAGTGAGACCAGGATACCGGTACTGTACTCGTAGTTGGAGCAAATCATTAACCGACTTCCGAATAAATGATTGAATGCGTGGGGATCTTTCTTTATCTGATGTGAGCCTGTCGTGTCTTGATAAATAGCGTTGCCGGTCGACCATAATCCTATCCTGTGAAGTCGGGGGGGGGGAGTAGGCAGAGGATTTAGGCATTAGCATGATCTGCTATTAGTCGTACAGTAATTCGGGTGCTTTTTCGTTAATAAATTCCCTACTAGGGAGACTTGTTTTCCTTCTTTTCTCAACCACTGCTCTGGTGTTTCCCACATCTGTGGCATGGTAAGTAGTATAGTATCATACGAGCACAGTAGTTTAAGGGGCTGTTATTGTGCCGTGGTAAACATCACGATAGAACATTCGACCCGCGTGCCGAATTCGAGGACGGGCCGTGGGAATTGTCTATCGAAATCTGAATGCACCGCTAGGTTTCGAAAAATCTAAGGATGAAACTGGACTTGTCACGTGCAAGAAGAGCAGAGAGGGAAACAGTGATTATTATTGCTAGTACAAGTACCGTAGACAGAGAGTTAGTGGCTGTAATACAAGAAAACTGACTGTAGCTGTCAAACTGCCGTAACTTCCAAACTGAACTCACTAGCAGCATCCCACCGTAACCTTGACACATAAAAGTTCGCAAAGAAAGGAAAAATAAGGGGGAGGGCTGACAAGATGTAACTTTGGACGCTGTGTCGGGTACGGGGAGGCTGCCAGATGGAGACAGTGGTTGGCGTACAATACTGTACTAGTACTATACCGGCACTCGTACAAGTGTCGGGCGGAACATGGATCATACCATAATCATATCGCAAGGCAAGCACCCCGCGTTCACAGGCTCGAAAAAAAGTTCTTGGAGGCAGTCTACAGTACTAGTACTTACGCACCTGATTTTGCTGTGGACGCTGCTATGTACTTGGCAATTTAAAAAGTCTCCGGACGCTTTTGTGCCAAGATAGGTATTGATAAGTGCAGGGCGTCCGGAGACTTTTTAAATGGCCAAGTATCTGCTTCCGAAATCTGTTCGGGAATAATATGTGTGACAAGATCCCTCAGAGGAAGGGAGGAAGGGGTATGTAACACGGCTGCCTCTACGGTACCGTGAGAACTACCGGTAGGAAAATAGGGCCGTATGTTGTGTCGTTGAAGTTACCTCTTTTGGTAAGGTCTGGTGTTTTCTTGTTTTTTTATCTCCCTCAAGAGGGCTGAGCGGCCCCTTTTCTGGGGCGGGTGGTTCTGGATCAGTTGGCACACGGCTCTATTGTTTGGGTTTCTGGGGATACTGTACGAGTACTGTACTCAATGATCACGCTACGGGCCATTTTCGGAAAAGCTTATTGAGGACCCTGAGCTCTCGCACAGTTCTCTTATTTGTCTTTATTCCGTTGGTGGCGGGGGGAGGGGTAAATATATGCCCACCGTGCTTCTTTCTGGAAAAATCTAGGGGATGTGAATAACAGACTAACAGCTGTTGCTTGCCTCGAGATACGTATGGTATCTGACGACACGGCCATTATTACACAAATACTCAGCCGGCGAAAAAACCTTCTCATTTTCAGATGCCGGTATCTGGTGCCCGATACGAGTAAAAGGACCCCAAACAGTGAACTGCCCGGAGGTGACCGCGGCCCATATAAAATTCAGGAGATTTTAGCGGATTTGTGTGGGACTCTCTCTTCGGCTCCACACTTACCCCCCTCCAGGCACGTTACCCAACTGGCAATGTAAATGGAAGGTGGGAAAAAACAAGGAAGGTTCGTGGCACAATTTATACCCGGGGGGGTGCTGTAGTATCTACACGTTTACGAGTGCTACTTCATTCTACAAGTACGGTAGTATTGCTCCTGGCCTCTGAAGGTATTAGTACTTGTATGACGGCCTCGCACTGGTGCAGTATAAGCCGTGTTAGGTTACTAGATTGTTGCACAGCAGTAGTAGCCTGTGAAATCACGATTTTTTTGGGGGGGAAGGAGAAGGGTGGGTTGCCGTGCGCTCGAGTACCGGTACAGCCTCGTTCCAAAAGTTCTCGCACCCAGGTTTGTACTATGAGAAGAAGGGCTATAATACGAGAAGTTTGTAGGGCAAGGAATCCCATCGGTATCATACTATGGTAGTAAAGCACAGTACTGTAGTTGCAGCTCTAGCGGTCGTGGGGCGGCCAGTTGCGGGCACGAAACACAGTACGAGTTCGCCGGTGACTTTCTATTGTAGGGATGCAGGGTTGGTGGAATATATAAGCCGATATTATAGCAGTAGACACAGTTCTGCACTGGTCTCAGAGACTTTGTTCCAGTTGAGGATATCCAGAATGACCTCTGCACTGTTCTGGTAGAGGGTGCAGTAGAGACACTCCAGCATCGGATTCCACGGGATGTGTGCACAAAGAGCAATTCGGGGGAGCATCGTTAAAGGGTTTTGCTGCTAGGACGGCTAGCAATTGCTTTTAGGGTAGAACTGTGCTCCTGCTGCGGTCCTGAATCCCATCGGTGTATCGTAGACTTCAACAGCACTCTCGAGGTTAAATTCCCCTGGTCTCATTGACTCTCTTCCATATCCTTAGAACCACTTGAGTGCAATTCGGGGACGCGTCTATATCCGGACCTGCACTACGGTATTCGCAGAGAAGAACTCGGAAGACAATTTTAGTCAGGGGGCCTTTTTACTATCGACCAACTCCAAAGTTTGTCCATTTCCGCGCTCTCGTTTCGCGATGCTCGAATATACTTGCATAATATTCGTAACCAAAATTCTTGGAGTCGTTGCCGTTCCGGATCTCAATCACAAGTGGATGAAGATGATAAGAATAGGCTAGCACCGTACCAAACCAATCTTGCAATATTGTCGTAGGATTTCCAAGTTCTCGGAACTTTATGGAACAAGGGGAACAACAGCATTGAGTACTCGAGTGCATCGATGGCCCAAAGGGAGTGAATGGTGGATTTCGTCCTTATCTCGGTGGGATCTGTTCGCGATGGTCAGGGAATCTGATCTTTTAGGTGAGGGCAGACGAACACACAGAAATCTTTCCTAGCCAAAAAAAAATCCCAAAATCCAACCTTTCCTTATCCACCTCTCTTTTTTTTTATAAAAAAAAAAAGATTATGCTTTTTAACTCTTCTCTACCGTTTCATAAAGGGCCAAGGGTGAGGTGATTCTTTGCTAAGGTCCCAATTTTTCAATGGCGACGGTGTCCGAGAGGTTTATTGCTAGTGCATGGTTGTTAATTAAGAAGCTGGCCCGCTCCCCACTGCTCCAGTACGAGCACACTGCAGTGCCACAGTGGGGATGCGCACGGTGATTGAGGCGGAGTAACCAGACGATTACTTAATAGGAAGGAGACTGTGTCCCTGTTACCGGGGCTGGCAGCCTCTCACCTGTCAGAGTCGGAAATAATCCTTGAACCAGGCATACAATTGAGCTGAATATTACCCTTGTGGAAGTCATAGGATAGGGGGGGATTTGAAAAGGAGGGATGTCCAAGCATGGTGTTGACAATGCTACAGTACAGGTAGCGGTAACATCGATTAATCATTACTGAACGTCTTCTTCGTCTAAGCTGGCGCCGATGTTTTTTCACTTCACTCCCGAGGAGTGTGCAGGGTGCCGCTTTCGGTCGTGATCCCGCTCTGTACGAGTACTCGAAAGTTAATGTTGTCCCTCCTACTTGTAAACTAGAGAACCCATACTACCCAATAAGGGCATGCACCTGCCCGCTGATTACTCAATTCAGAGGAATTTGTTACTGTTTACCCCTGGAGCGTGCCCAAAGGGTAACCGGAGAGCGCTAAGGCTACAAACGAGACCCTTCCCCTACCAACATCTTAGGCTATTCTTGTCTGGAAGACTTGGTGCCTTGATTTGTTGCGTTGGTTTGGTCGGGTGCAGCAGGCAGCCACCAAATGCAGGTACAGTGCAGAACCTTCACCCAGCCCAACCCAAATACTTGCATAACCTGAAACGTAGGCATCAACTGGCCCGGAGCGAGTTGACAGGCGCCCCCCAATGCAAGATCGTCAGCGGGATTCCGTTAATTATCCTCGAAACGCCCAGACAGGTATGATTAGGAAGGAAGGCGGACAAACTAAGCTGATCGATCCACCAATCCATTATTCGTAGCACTTGACGGCTTAGGGTTCATCATGGTGCTGTCCCTCCCCTGTGGCGATTTTTTTTTCCTCCTTAACCAGGATTGGTTCAAGGTTATCTGATTGGATGGACAGCTATCACTCTCCTGACTAACTCACCAGTGGTTGAGGAGTCGTGATGTATAAAATCACCCCCCCTCCCACCCCCCTACTACCCTCCTTGACTCTCCAGTCGTTTCTTCGATCTCTACAATCGCATCTCCTTGGGCCAAGGTAGTGCCATTCCTTATTTCCCTCTTTTCAATCATTTATATTTCACTTTCATTTTTGTCCCTCTTTACAAGTGCCAGTCACTATCACTCGCTCAGTCCACTCCCACTCATAAAGATTTTTTGATTTTTTCTCTCCTTTCTCTTCTCAGATTCAGTCGCTTTTCACTGGTACCCACTCGTCTTCGGAGACCGATTTTTATTTCTTATAATCATAATGCGAGCCGGAAGCGCATTCACCGTTTTTGGGCTCGTTGTCCTACAGGGTGTAGCTGCGACGGTATGTGCTGTAACATGGTGGCGATAGAGTTGGATTGAAAACTAATGTATTCATTATATAGGGTTGGCGTGACCAAGACTCCTACTCATGCCCAGGGAATATCAAAAACGATTGTACACAAGATGAAAGCAATGGCTTCGATTGGAGTGACCTACCTACGGGTTCATTCAGCAAGTACAAAGATTACAGTTTCAAGGGTTGGTCCTGCACAACAAAGCTAGGCAAGCGCAACCTTGAGGGTAGAACATTTAACGTAAACATTGCCAACTTCTAACACGCATCGAAAGTATCAAACTAACAATTCTACAGAGCAAATGCATTGAGTCCAATGTTAAGAAGGATGATTTCAGCAACGAGATCAGCTGCGACAAGTCTTTCTCCATCGGTGAGATCGATGTTTCGGTCGATGATGACGATACCGAAGTTGAATTCCACTATGGCATGCCTGACGGCTCCACCTGTAAAAAGGTGAGCAAGTGCAACAAAGATGGTAACACTGTCAAGAACGACCAGTGTGGTGGTGCAAGGACTGTCAAGGTCAAGCTTCCCGGGAACTCCAAGAAGGAATCTTGCAATCTCGGTTTTCATAAGGTCAAGTTCGAATGTAATACCTCCACCACCAGCGCTCCCGTTCCTACTACTACCATCCCGTCGTGTATTGGGATCAATTGCTGCAACGGAAAGCCTTGCCTAACTACTACCCCGTCTGCGTGCACCCCCGGAGAGGGTAAGGACTGTCCAGGCAGCACTACCTCTGCCCCAGTCACCTCTACCAGCAGCGCTTGCGTTCCCGGAAAGGGGAAAGATTGCCCTCCTTGCAATGGGAAGAACTGCCCAGGAACTACAACCTCTTCTCCCAATGCTTCCTCAAGCTGTGTCCCTGGTAAAGGAGGCAAGGGCTGCCCTTCGAACACCATTATCGTTCCTCCTAAATCAACCTCTATCCCTTGCGATGGATCCGACTGCCCGGGAACTACCACCTCTTCTCCTCACGCTTCTTCAAGCTGTGTCCCTGGCAAGGGAGGCAAGGGCTGCCCTTCGAACACCGTTATTGTTCCTCCTAAGTCGACCTCTGTCCCTTGCGATGGATCCGACTGCCCAGGAACTACCACCTCTTCTCCCCACGCTTCTTCAAGCTGTGTCCCCGGCAAAGGAGGCAAGGACTGTCCATCAAGCACCGCCATTGTTCCTCCAGCATCAACCTCCGTTCCTTGCAATGGGTCCAACTGCCCTGGCAGGTCCACCTCCACTACTTCGATTCCTTGTGATGGATCTGATTGCCCCGGCACCACCACCTCTTCTCCCTATGCTTCTTCAAGCTGTGTCCCTGGCAAGGGAGGCAAGGGCTGTCCATCAAACACCGTCGTTGTTCCTCCTGGATCGACCTCCGTTCCTTGCAATGGATCAGACTGCCCTGGCACCACCACCTCTTCTCCCCACGCTTCTTCAAGCTGTGTTCCCGGCAAGGGAGGCAAGGACTGCCCATCAAACACCGTTGTTGTTCCTCCTGGATCGACCTCCGTTCCTTGCAGTGGATCTGATTGCCCTGGCACCACCACCTCTTCTCCCCATGCTTCTTCAAGCTGTGTTCCCGGTAAGGGAGGCAAGGACTGCCCGTCCAGCATTGCCATCGTTCCTCCTGGATCGACCTCCGTTCCTTGCAGTGGATCTGACTGCCCTGGCACCACTACCTCTTCTCCCCATGCTTCTTCAAGCTGTGTCCCCGGCAGGGGAGGCAAGGATTGCCCATCAAATACCGTCGTTGTTCCTCCTGCGTCAACCTCCGTTCCTTGCAGTGGGTCTGATTGCCCTGGCACCACTACCTCTTCTCCCCATGCTTCTTCAAGCTGTGTTCCCGGTAAGGGAGGCAAGGATTGCCCGTCCAGCATTGCCATCGTTCCCCCTGGGTCGATCTCCGTCCCTTGTAGTGGGTATAACTGCCCTGGCACCACCACCTCTTCTCCCCATGCTTCTTCAAGCTGTGTTCCCGGCAAGGGAGGCAAGGATTGCCCGTCCAGCATTGCCATCGTTCCTCCTGGATCGACCTCCGTTCCTTGCAATGGATCAGACTGCCCTGGCACCACTACCTCTTCTCCCCATGCTTCCTCAAGCTGTGTCCCCGGCAAGGGAGGCAAGGATTGCCCATCAAATACCGTCATTGTTCCTCCAGCATCAACCTCCGTTCCTTGCAGTGGGTCCAATTGCCCAAGCACCACTGGCACCGCTCCTGGTGGGTCCACCTCCACTACTTCAATTCCTTGTAATGGATCCAACTGTCCCGGCACCACCACCTCCTCTCCAGGAGCTTCTTCAAGTTGTGTTTCTGGTATTGGAGGAAAGGGCTGCCCCTCCAGCACTGCCATCGTTCCTCCTGGATCGGCTTCCGTTCCCTGCAATGGATATAACTGCCCTGGCACTACCACTTCTTCTCCCCATGCTTCTTCAAGCTGCGTCCCTGGAAAGGGAGGAAAGGACTGCCCGTCCAGCATTGCCATCGTTCCTCCTGGATCGACCTCCGTCCCTTGCAATGGATATAATTGCCCTGGCACTACCACTTCTTCTCCCAATGCTGTTTCAAGTTGCGTCCCTGGAATGGGAGGGAAGGACTGTCCGTCTAACACTGTTATCGTTCCTCCCGGCCAGACTAGCTCTGCTCCTACTGGATCCTCGACCTCATTGCCTGTTGCTTCTACTCCTGGAGGCCTCACTGGTAGCGTTGGTGTTTCTACTCCCGGATCTTCGATCCCTACTGGCCCTATCAGCATTCCTGCCCCCGCCGGCAGCTCCACGGTCAAGGGTTCCGTCTCGGTCTCTTCCCCGCCGGCAGCCGCCACCACCCCTGCAGCCCCTCTCCCGCCAACCGAGTGCCCGCCCACTCTCCCCCGCTGCCTTAAGACTTGGATCTTCATCATCGATTGCGACGATACCGCCGATGCTTCCTGCTTCTGCCCTCACGCAGAGTTTGTCACCAAGGTCTCCGAGTGTGTCCAGTCATGGGGCAAGGATGATGCCGATATCAGCAAGTCTCTCGAGTACTTCTTGGGTATCTGCCAGCCGTATATTCCTCAGAACCCTGCCATCGTCACTTGCCTGCCACCAACCATCACTCTCCCTCCCCCACCGGCCAACGTCCCCGCCACCACCGTTGTTCAGACCATCACCACCGTCGTCCCTTGCCCGGTCACTACTATCGCTACTGGGCCTTCTTCTGGATCGGTTGTTTCCACTATCGTTTCCACCAAGACTCAGACCATCACTATTCCTCTCGTTAAGCTTATCGTCACCGCTACTGATGCCACCTTGGTCTACCCAACTCACCCGGCCACCGTGTCGACAACTCGGCCCCCGACTGGACCCGGCTCTACTACCAATGTCCCTGCTGGCCCCACCACGCTCGTCACCTCGTCTGTCCGAAGCAGCGGTGCTCCGGCTCCTCCGGTTGCCTCGAAAACACTTGCTGGTGTCCCCAAGAATGGAACTGCCACCACTACTGGCCTACCTCGGAATGGAACTGCCCCAACTAATATCATCGTCTCGCCGGGTGCTGCATCGGGTCTTTTCCCGGCTACGTTTGCCGCGGCTATTGGTGCTGTCTTGGTCGTTGCATTCCAGTTTTAGGTGTTTGTGATTAGCATTAAAGTTCCATATTCTTTCTCTTTTTACTCCTGCTACGGTAATTTGCATGTTGGCGCAAGTTGATCTTTACTTTCGGTGGGGTTATGATAATGGATTTGCAAAAGGTTGGATGGATCGGAGGATGTGTACTGATGGCTGCATCCTTGTTAATATATAATTCGTGTTGGCCAAGTAGGGGGTTTCACTGTCATTAAGGATTTGTGAATTCGCGTGAATTGAGTGATCAATTATGTCTGGAAAGGGGCTCTTGTTGAGAAGTGGTAAAGCAGAGCCCGACCTTTTAGTAAAACACGGTGCGATGCATACATACGCCCGTCTCAACCACCGCAGTCCGTGATCACCACAAAATTAACACTAACCACTACCGCATTCTCACCACCTTTCGCCCCCCCTCCCAAGCTGCCATCCCGTTTCGCCATCACGTTCCGCCTTAAGCCCAAGATGTCTATCCCTCCCTGGAAGCCCCTCTTCCTAACACACATCGAAACCCTCAAGCCCCCCACCTTCACCCTCGCAACAACAACCACCGTGCCTCCTACTCACCCATCCCTAAACCCTTTCCACGACCCCCAAACCCCTCAGCCCCCCTCGCACCCTCCAACCCCGCGCTGCCGAACAATGGTCTACCGCGGCCTCCTAACCTCCCTCCCGCCAAATCCTCAAAACCCACTCTCAAACCACAACCCACCACTCTACACCTCCCACCTGCCAACCTTCACCACGGACTCGCGCATGACAAAGTCCTCGGAACTGCTATCCACCTCTAAACCCGGAGAATCCATGGGTACCTCTGCCGGGGAGTACGTCGAGGCCATGTTCTGGTTCGAGTCAACACAGAACCAATGGCGCATGCGCGGGCGAACATACCTCCTCGCAGAAGATGACGTAGATGAAACCCCCGCCATCACGGACGTGCTCAAGCGATGCCTCGTCCCGCAGGGCACCGGCACCTCCTCCGGGGGTGGGGAAAAGAAGGAGTGGACGTGGAAGAAAGAGGTACAAATGCACTTTGCGAACCTGACACCCGCACTCCGGGGCAGTTTTGCTAACCCGCCGCCCGGAACCCCGGTTTCGCCGGGGGATAATGAAGGCGTGGTTAAGGGTGCTAAGATCCAGAACGAGGATGTCATGAACAAGGATGGGATCGCGGCGGCTGCCAGGAGGAATTTCAGGGTTGGAGTTGTGGTGCCTGAGATTGTTGAACGGTTGGACTTGAAAGAGGATGATGCGAAGGCGCGCAGGTGGGTGTATTGGATTGAGGACGGGAAATGGAAGGTTCAGGAGACCTGGCCTTGAGGGCAAAGAGTGCTTTGATAATATTGTATTATATTGCGCAGTCTACCGGTATCAATGGTTTGTAGATAGCCTGTTGTCCATAATACGACAGATGGGGGGGAAGACGAGCAGCAAAATAGATAAGCCTTAGTACATATCAATCCCCGATTCCCATTCCAACCCCAACGGAAAGCAAAGGAGTAAAACCCCAAATCACCCCTTTCCCCTCTCAATGACAATCCTGTTTCTCCCGGGGCCCTTAATCTAAACCCTCTCATGCAAGTGCATCTCATGCTGCTGGAGACAAGGTAATATCTTTAATATCGTAATAGTAAAGAATACGAGCACCACCCTCAACGTGAAAAGACTGGCCGTGGGGGCGCTAGGCTGGTATGGCCTGGGCCGACTTGGGTTGGTAGTGGCAAAGGATCGCGAGTTAGAGGAGCTCGGAAGAGACTGACTGCCAGTATGTTGGGTTTAGAAATGGTGTCCACTCCTTCACAATTCGGGCTATCGCAGGAGAATATGCTGTCTTAAGATTGGATTGAGGTTTTTGGAGGTTAGAAACTGCTTTCTTTGGCTGGGTTTCCCCTTAATGGTCTGTTGTGAGTTCTTGTTTGATCTGATGACTTTGTGAACTTGGGTCTTTGTCTGATTTTCCCGGGCGAGGCATTACGGTGTTATGCTCGAGTGGTTTTTATATGCTGCGAGATAGGGATGGTGCTACTTGTATAACACCAGGCTATAAGCACCCAAAAGCACGGGTTGAGGAAATATACGGTAAAGCGTCCTCAAGTATCCGAGTTAATACAAGATAGGCCCTCTCGGTTTTCAGGCACACATGGGCTGGAGGAAGTCCTATGGCCTTGTGACTCAAGAGAATGAAGTCTACAAAAAAGGGTTTGTAGAAAAGGCTCTCAAAGCCTTTGAGGCATCGCCGCATCTAAGAGGTGCTTCTAAAGAAAACTCAAGCACAAACTTAATGCTTTGGAGAAACCTTTTGACCGCAAAAGAAACAGTGCTCCCCCAATTTCCCCCCGACTTGCCTCGTCACAAAAACACGCTGACTATCCCCAGTCCCTAGTGAAGAACAATTTTTCCTGATGCTTGTTTGCGGGTTGGGCTGGAGGACCAAAGTAGGGAGGGCCTCGGGGTTTAAATCTGGCATGATGCGGTGGTATTGTGATGAAAGCTTCGTTCAGGAACGGGCTTGAATACTAGCTGGCTGGGGTTTTTGAACATGTTTGTAGATGCTTCCGGTTTGCTTGACCAAGCCCGAGCAGTCAAGCGCCTCAGGCAAAGGCGTGGCAGCACTGTCCGCCTGCTCCTTCTGTCTGTTGTATTATTAAGGTTGTAGGAAGCGTCAATGCTCTGAACAGCACTTTTAGCACTTGGTGAAGAGAATTTGTGCCCCGGTATAAACCTCTATCCCATATCAATGTGCCCAGCATTGCACCGCTACCCCGTATGTACTTGACCTAGGCAGGAAGTATCTGGAAATACGGGTGGTGAGTTTGTGATATCATACGCACGGATTTTTTGCCATATATTTCGCGAATTCTGGCTTCGGGATACTTCCCGCCTGGCACGAGTAGTGCCTAGGCAGAAAGCGCAGGATTGCAGTGGGTTCTTGGGGAAGTAGGGAAAATAGAAAAGAAAAAGGTAGAACCGTCCAGGAGATGAGTTTCGGCGCTGGAAGGTCCAAAGACGGGCAAAAAGTTGTGAAGTTACTGTTATCTCCTGCAGGATACTATCAGAAACCGTGGTCCACCGGTTTCTTTTGAGTCAATTTTCTATTGAAGTGCGCTTGATTCCGGGAAGAAAGTAGTACTGGTTGGGTGGGGTGGGCTTTTCTTGTGGTTTTGTATGGACCCAATATCACACGATTGAACTATGTATTATAGCTAGCCATCACTAGGGCTGGAATGAGATGGATGCAGTACCGCACTGTAAAATATGTGAGATATAGGTCTGGTAAGAACCCACGGAGCAGTTATCTGAGGTTAATTAGTTAAATATAATAATAATATTATGCTATATCCCTATTTTTTAGGTCAACAGTTCTTACCCTTCTAGGGCAAGATAGTTCAACTCAGAGGGTTCCAAAATGCCCTGGGACATTGCTAAGTAGGGCTACAAATGAGCAGTAAACAAAAACTAGCTGCGCACTTGCAACTATAAGTAGGGTGGACTCCCCCCACACATTCTTGATGAACCACAAACCAAATTCAACCCTTTGGCACACGGAGCCTGAGTACTGCAATCATGGCTGACAACTCGGTGGAGACAATGGATTCCAACGAGAATGCGACGGGTGAACCTTCCACCCGTAATCGCCATATCCCAAACCTAGTCGGATTATTAGAACGACTTCGTGCACTTAAGGAGGCAAGCGCCTTGCTCCAAGAGGAGCGGGACGCAGTGTCCGCTGAGCTTGACGACCTACTACTCACTTCGAGGCTTTCGTCGAAGGAGTACAGGCAGGCGCGGAACCAGTTTATCGACGTCTTCAAGCGTGACAAGCTTGGTGCCTCAGACGGCCCAGACAGCGAAACCACCTGGAAAGGATATATTTCAGAGCGCCCAGGTGATGCCATTGTCGACGCAGCGCTTTATACATCGAAGGAGAGATTCGACATGGATACCTTTGAGAGACTTTATGGGTTGGACCCTCTGCGGGTATCAGACCTGAGTGAGTGCTAGCCCTTACAATTTCCTAGAAAGAGTTTAGCTAACATTTTTTTCAGAATACGAGCCAGCTATTATTGCCATAAACGCCCATGCTGGAACTGTTTCATCCCAGTGCAAAGTTGGCAACGAGAAATTCTACGAGTCATTCGCTGCGTTTATCAAACTCCTAAAGGCAACAGGCTACGGTGAAGGCTGTTTGGATGATGGGGAATCGGATAGATTGATGAGTGCGTGCCAGTTTTTTTTAGAGTGTAATGAAATGGAGGTTAGGGATGTCTAAGGCAGGGCGCACGTTTGGGTTTGGATCGCTGACTGGCTGGCTGTTGCTAATTGTGCCCAACCGATTGGGATACAGCCTACGGGAGGTGGGGAGCCAGGATGACGAGAACTCAATTTTATGTGGCACCTTTAGTGCATCTTAATGTCAATGGTAGTGTCTGACCATCCAAAATCACGGATCTAAGCTCATTTCTCCTCCGGTTTTTCTCCTATTGGAACAATTCCTTCCTATACTCTACTGTAGGCCTGCGAAAAATATCATCCAAATTATGCTAGCTTTTTGTAGAAAAAAGACTATACAAGCTTAGTTGGTTTTTTTTCCCTGGGGGCTCTGGTTTACCGGCCTGACGAAAAATATTCCACAAATTACCTTAGCTTTGCGCGACAGGCATACGAAAAACTCTGATCAAGAGAAAAAATTCTGACTCCAGGAGCCCTCCCCATGACCTCAAACTACCTTATTTCCTGCCACTTCAGGGCATGCCCCACTATCTCTCGAGTGATATACTGTGAATGTACCTGATCGCGATTAATTAGCGCGCTGTATTAACAGCCCCCAAGGGGCAATGCACAGTGTAGGGGATGTAAAACGCGAGGTTTCTCTGTCGATTGTGGGCGAGTTTTAGTTATTGGATACCCTCGAGTGGAAGATCCCCCATTCGAATAACATAATATTATTATTGTGTATATACCGATAATTATCCTTATACTCGTATAGCAATCAGTCCACACAATAATGGGCAAACATGAATGAGTCCCGGAAGGAAAAGAACTCCTTAAATTATCTCCCCGGTGCGATATATTAGGGGAGCCTAGCCTACAACCCTCGAGCACTCTCCCTAGATTCCAGTTTCCACATGTTACAGCCACAATAAGAGATCCCACAACCAAAATGCCTTAGTGTCCTGATTGCCCTAATCTTGCTCCCGCATAGATGCATAGACCATGCTCATACATCCACGGCCCCAAACCATACCCCCACTGCGTTGGTGGTTGGTTGGTGTTCCGGTACGAGTATCGCAAGAGCAGGCAAGCATAACACGGCACACCTAGCTACCCCAAACGGCCCTTCCAAGCCATGCCCACCGAGTTGGTAAGTTGATAATTGCTACAAATAGCTAATATTCTTCACAACCATTTTGCCGCAGAACTGTATACAGAAAAATCAAGCGAACCGGCATTTACCTAACCAGCCAACGAACCCCATATCGTCCGCACATTCATATACAGACCTCGTCTCCGGGGCAAAATATCACACCACAATCAATCCCATAGAACATGTTCGTGCTACCCACAAACCCCACGACCAACCAACCACCGCACTCTCTTCAACCCATATATCATATGATATATCATACCGATCTTCCCGAGACGTGGTAAGGACTACATTGAGGGTTTAGGGTTGAGTTATATATCATATTATCATATCATAGCTAACCCGGCCGTGCGATCATGGTCGAGTGAGCACCGGTGAGTCTTGAGCGCGTCGGATACCGAGAGTGAGTTAACTCATATTATATAATATGTCACTATCTCAATGTCCAATCTGATGGTCTGATAGGGTGAGGTTCTGGTGGCTGATGATCAGATAGGGGAGAAAAAAAATTCCCCCTGACCGTTAGTCACCACCGCTCTATATTCTCCCATTCTCCATCACCATCCATGTTATTCACCCACTGAAGAACTCCCCCGTGATATCTGGAATCCCATAGTTGTTAGGGTATGATAGTTAGTTTGGGGTACGACCGGTTTAGGGTCGTGACTGCCGCTTGTGGGGTTTTCCCGTTGTGTGGGTTTTTCCTGTTTAGTGCGTTTGTGCGCTCTCTTTCTGTATCATACCTAGTCTAAGCTACCAGTAGAGAGCTTCCTGTATTTGTACATCGAACATCACACATACCACAACCACCGCTTACGTGCTTTTCTCCTGGACTTCGCGCCGTTGCCTACGCTACCCCAGTCATCATTGGGTCGTGAGAGAGCTGCCATCAGAGTGTCGCTATCACCCCGCAGCCCTCCTATTATATTCTTTTATTCTTTCTCTTCTTTCCTTCACTTGGATTTTCTTCAATCTTCGCATTTATTACACCTTTTCCCCCTGCACGGAATCCCGCCAACTCCACGAAACCCGCTCAATAAACACAAACACAAAAACTGTAAGGTAATGGATCACGCTTATGTTCCGACGACTGAAGATACTTTAAAGTTCTTCAACTTCCCTGAGTGGACTGGTCTTGACGGCCGCCCAGTGGAAACTGCTCTTTTGAGCAATGGGAGTAATGGTAAGACGGCTCCGTGTCAGGTTAATGGGTTTGAACTTGGGCTAACCTTACCTGAGGATCAGCGCTCCCCGAAAACCCTCCGATCCCATTATGGCAACTTGTCTTGAAGCAATTCAAGGATTAGCTGGTGATAATATTACTGGCCTCTGCATCTCCCTCGGTGTCATTTGTATTGGCTTTTCTGGAGTGGGGTGCCGGGCTGACAGCTTCTGTAGACCCTGCTGTTGTGAGTGATCCCTTTTGCATATTCCCGGCTGGAGTTTTTGGTAAAAGTGCTGATGTTTGGTCAAGATCCTTACTCTCTTGATTCTTAATGCAGTTGTGGGTGTTTCCCAAGAAAGTAGTGCCGAAAAGGCAATTGCTACCCTTCAGGAATATCCCGTCAGCAAGGCAGAAGTTATTCGGAATGGTGATGTCTCCCAGATTCGGGCTGAAGAACTTGTTCCCGGCGATATTGTCGGCGTAGCAGTCGGTGATGGGATACCAGCTGTGATGCCGTGTGATTGCCATCATTAGCAGCACCTCCTGTGTCCACTAAGCCATCCTCACTGGCGGGAGCGAGGGCCTCAGCAAAAATAGACTCCCTGTCAAGGACTCTATGGCTGCAAATTATACAGACTTGACAAGCCTGGTGTTGATTCAAATAGGACAATGAACGGAATTACCGGCTCGCTACTCGTGTCGACCCGCGGGACAGACATTTTACAAGCCCTCAGTATCCATGATCAAAACCACTCGGGGGGCCAAGACTGGCCTCAGATCTCGAAGGCAAAGAAGTAATCGAACCGGTCGCCGAGCAGTAGTCGGGTTCGCAGCAGCCTGCTGTCTCGGCTTCGAAGAGCCCTCCTCATGGTGCGAGCGTCAGAGCAAATATGGCGAGGACACCCTGCCGTGAAGGCAAAACCATAAAAGAGCGCTACATGGCGCAACGCGGTAGGTCGGTAATACCTCTCGCCGAACTAGGCATGCCCGAGAAAGCCTACGAGCCCGTGGAGAAACGGCAAGACTATCGAGCGCTCGTGAAGCTGTGCTCGGGGGAGATCTCCGAATTGGAACTGGTAGATACACAAAACCGTGTCTACGAAGCAGTCAAAGTCATCGGGAAGACATCCATCGACACCGAAGACGCCGTGAAGATCAGCTCAGAGAAATACGCGGTCTGCACACTAACCAGCAAGGAGCGAGCCAGCTGTCGCTAACTCTGGAAATGCGCCCTTGCCCAGGCCGTGGGGGGGGGAGGTGATGGATATGAAGGATCTTGCAGACCTGCTTGGATCGGGGCCGCCCCCCCCTCCTACTATTTACTCCTGAAATCGCTTTAGAAATTGCAAGAAATCTTGGAAAAGCTACCGAGCATGAGGATGAAACACCGGATGAGATCCACTAGAGCCTAGGGGTAAATATTGTGCAGAATATTCCGGAAAATATGTCGGAAACGTAGGTATGGGCAATGCTATTTGGTACCTCACGACAATCCGCTAATAGCTATGAATCTAGGTTTCTACAGGTTTCCTTAGATATCGATGTCATTTTACATGAACCAACAATCTCCGGCGGAAGAGAAAACCCAAGATGGCAGCTGGATTGTAGTTGAGAGATGGTTATGATGCGACGATCGAGAGGATAAGGGCTCAAGATGGAGAGATATCCCGACCAGGAAAGACGGCATTGAGGTGGATCACTTGTGCAGAATGGCCACTGTGTGCGAATCAGCCCTGCCACACCCTTGAGGTCAAGCTAGGCTTCACGGATCCCGACATTGGCAACATCCCTTCAATGTCGACTTTCGTAAGCTGCTGTCAATGGCTTGTAATGGTGGATAACGAAGAATCAACTGTGCGATCCATCCACTTTACTCTGCAGCAGTTTGTTTTTACTCGTAGGGAAAATACTCTTGCAGGCCGTGTTGACAAACCCCTAGTAATGAGTCCTATATATACTTAGTATTATATAATTGACTTTTATGTACTCATATTATGTATCAATCTCTAAGTTATAGATATTAAAGTATGGATTTTACAATTATCGATTTCCTTGGCCACATAATACAAACTAGCAGAATTTTCAATAGGATAAAGCCCTCAAGGTCTTGAGGGGGGCCGCTAGTAAGTAAGTATGTACTATATGATGCAGTATGGTTAACTTAGACGGTGAGGGTTGGGCGTTGTATGTATGGTGTTCGAGACTTGCCCGCTGGCTGTCTATAAGCACTAGTTTTTTTTTTGGGGGGGGGGGGGTTTCTATCGTACCGTACAGGACCATACCTAACCCCCAGCTCCCCACCAACCCTCCCCTTCGCCCAGTACGCTACCAGTGAACATACGGAAACACGGCCTATCATTTTAACAACAGGTTATTCTCACACCTCCACTTCCAGCCCCTCCTTCTCCGCAAGTCTCTCCGAAGATAGTACCGTAGTTCCTGTCATAGGAATGAAATAGGAGTCAGATGTAGTCAGCTCAATCACTTTTGGTTTTTGAACCATAAGGCACTATTTCCAAGATGAAGCATCATGATGCTGTGCCTACGTACGCCATTGATTTTAGTGAGTGATTCGGATGTCAAGCGCAAAAGTCGTCGTACGCACGCACTGCGCTAGCAACGCAATGGGGGATACGGGTAATGACCGAAATAACTTTATCGATATAGTTACTCTCCCACCACCGCGGGGATGATGTTCAAACAAGCGCGACACACTCAGCCGCGTAGTATTATTGGACGCCAAAAAGCCAACTAGCCAGCTACCTTGGTGACTTGGGAGTACGGTACCGGTGTCTACCGAAGCCATGTGTGTCGCTCGATACTTATTCGGTCGGAAACAAAGTTCGTGGAAATTGATGGGAGTAAATGTTGAGTAGATAGTTCTACGCAGAGCAAGTATTACATTCGTTTTGGGTGCATTCTTTGGGTAACTCCGTTGCGTGATTTTGCTTGTCAAAGGGCCCGATTTCGGGGGTCGGGCACCATCCAATCTTCAGGAAGGCCCTGCCCTGTCTTACTGTAGAGGAAACCTGGATGGTAAAAACTCGTTAAATTCACCATCGGATTGCGTAACGGAGGTCTCTGTACTCGTATCATACCGTGTGCCGAACCGCAATAGGCTTGACAGGGCGGATTAACAGGATTACGAATGCTAGTTAAAGAGATACAGTAGGTCCAAGCTTAAATAAGCCGTACCCCGTCTAGAAAAGAGAGACCATTCCTTCTCGGGCTGTTTTGTCTCAGATTTGCGGGGGGTAAGGCCTCCAACACGTAGACAGTCTACTAACACCTGCACATTATGACACGACAAATTGCGTCGACCTTTTGTGACGCGGCCATAGGTCTCTATCCTGTACTCGAGTACATATAGACTCCTTTGTATTCGCGTGCCATAGGTATCATTAAGAGGGGAGGCTCCTCTCAACACCCTTACCGGAGCAGGCCCCCGCAGTACTGCCCCACTTCCAGCACATACGACCGACTCACCACCAACAACTACCTTAGTCAATACAAGGACAAGAAGAAAAAGAATCCCCATCATGACTCTCCTCAGCCTCCCAAACGAACTCCTCCTCCAAATCTCCACTGAACAATCCCTTCCCGAGATAAACGCCCTCCTACGCACGAACCGGCGCCTAGCAATCCTCCTCCGCCCCGCGCTTCTAGAAAAACTCATCCACATAGGCCCGAGCGAGTACGCCACGCGAGCGCTCTGCCACCTCGGCGAGCGCGGGGACACGCGCACCGTGGCATGGCTGCTGGATCGGCGCATACTAGAGCTCACGCAGACGGACGTACTCTTAAATATACTGTGCGTGCAGAGCGAAGCCATCATGCTAACGCTGCTAGATGCGGGCTTGGATCCGGAGGTCCGCTGCCCGCTCGATCGCACGCTGCTCATGCATGCGGTGGAGCACGGATGCACGGGGGTAGTTTCCCGCTTACTCGCGCATGAGAAGGGGATTGATGTTAATGCGCGGGATTTCTTCAACAGGACGGCGCTGCAAACCGCAATTGGGTGCCCGCAGAGGGAGGAGGTGGTGATGATGCTCCTTGCTGACCCTAGGGTTGACATCAACTCGCCTGATGAGGGCAGGAGCATGGCGCCGCTGAAAATTGCCATCAGCCGCCACCTCGTGGACATTGTGGCAGTGATTGCTCGGGACCCCCGGATTCGGATCCCCCCATTGGACGGGGAGGATACTTGGCTGCACTGGGCCGCATTGTACGGGTCCAAGGACATAGTCAGCTTCTTCCTCGCGGACCAGCGAATCAACGTCAACGCCCGGAACCAAGCCGGCTTGACGGCCTACATGGTTGCGGTCCTCAACACTCAGCCCCGGTCGATTTACCTGCTGCTGGAAGACAAGCGTGTTGATAGGTCCCCGGGCCCCGAGCCCGCGCTTATGCCCATTCACCTCGCCGCCATGCACGGGTGGCCGGGGGTCATGCGGATACTCCTCGCCGACGAGACCGTAGACGTCAACTCCAAACACAGTGGCGAGACCCCGTTGCACACCGCTATCCGCTTCCGCCAATCGGAGGCTGTGAGAATGCTCGTGGATGATCCCAGGGTCGACGTTAACCTCTGCTACGGGGATGAGCCGCCGTTGAACCTGGCTGCTGGAAATATGCCCGTTTGTCGGGAGATCGTACTGCTATTGCTTTCTAGGGACGACGTGGATCTCGGTATCCTCAATCGGGGTGTCCCGGAAGGTTGGGATCCGGGTCTTCAGAAGATGGTTCTGAGGGACGTGGTTGGGCACGCGCAGAGTAAAGCTAGGCGTCCTGGGGGTGGCTCTTATGACGGGGCTCGGGCCATGCCGATGGGTGTTATGGAGCAAATTCGAGCTTGTAGAATGTGTATCCCTAGGAGATCGGGTGATGGCTGGTGATTTGGGATCGAATGGAATTGGAGCGTATCATATCATACAAGTTATATTCTGTTGGCGGGATGTGCCAGTAAAAAGTACTTGGTTTGTTGACCAATTTCCTATTAAGCTGTTCCATGTACCATATTGGCATAGCGTATTAAATCTTGAAAGATAATGCTCGCATTTGCATCGATAGACCCTTTCTGGAGAGGAAATGCCTGAGAAGTAATTCCATTCCCCATGTAAGTGAAAACACAGACCCGCCGCCCACAATCGCTTCTAAGATGTAACGAGTGAGGAGGTTAGTGGTATTAATAGTAGGAACCCCAATAAGATTATCTATCCCCAAAACCAGCCCCCATCGGAAAAAGAAAAGAAAAACTTAACCAGCAAAGCCAAATTCCTAAACTACAATTCGCGGGGAGCCAGAATTCCTCAAAAACAATTAAGCCTTTTTATATATGCGAAAAAGAAAAGGAAACCCCTACACACAACTCCATTACCCATCACCCATTCCTCTCATCTCCCCTAGCAAAAAAGTCAGCACCGCCCCCCAAGAACCAAAAACCAGAGCATATCGGGGGATCAGAGGGGGACAGACCTACACGCTAGTATCCTTAGCGTACAAACTCCCCGTCCTATTGAGCGGCCGATCAATCAGATCGACCTTATTCCCATACGTGTCCTGGAAGAGAATCGCCTTGCCAAACTTCTCCTCCCTCGGCTTCTCCTCCAGGAACTTGACGCCGACGGACTTCATCTTGCTGTAAGCCTCCTCGAAGTTATCCACTTCGAAGAACAGGAAGACCGCGTCCCCCGCCTGGTTGCCCACCGCTTTCTGCTGCCGCCTGGTGACGGCGCGGGCGACGCGGAGGCCGACCATTGGCATCATCTGCGTGAGCTTTGGCGGGGTGAGGACGATGAAGCGCTTTCCCGGCTCGGCGTTGTCGTCATCGACTTCGCTGTCCTCGTGGATGGTGAAGTTTAGGAGGCCCGCGTAGAAGGCTAGGGCTTCTTCGTACTCGTGGCAGAGGAGGGTTACCAGGGAGAGGTGCTGGGTTGGGGTCCAGTTTGTGAAGCCCATCTTTGGTTGTTTTTTGGTTTTCGGTTGTGTGGTTGTTGTTGTTGGGGGTGGTTTGTGGTAGTGGTAAGTTAGTGGTTATAGAGAGGCGGGATATCTAGCTAACGGCTTTGCTATTTCCTGCGGGAGGGGAGCAGTTGACGGGGAAAGGTGTTTTTTATATTTGCTCGTTGATAACATTTTCCTTTGATGTTGCGTTGCGTGATGATACTACTACGGTGGGCGAAACCTGTTGTTGAAGGGTTGTGACGTAAATGGGTTGGAGGATCCCTGTTCCCGGCGGCCAGGGAACGTTAAACCTGGTGTAACTTGCATACAGGTAACTTCAACGCAGGGATTGGACCAAGGAATACCGGTATTTGGGGAATTTCATCATCCAGACTTGGAGCGTGAATAAGTTAGCGGTAGAAACTCGATTCGTTGGGCATAAGTTTGTGCAGTAGCGTGGGGTTCAAGCGATCCTTCACTGCAGAGATTTGCTAGCTTGGATGTTCGAGTGGCTTAGGTCCCTAAGCAGGCGGCTCTCCTGGTAGCTGCAGTATTATACTGTGGCTCTCTTGGGCTTCTTGGAACCCTAAGGTAGCAGATATCTCGGACCAATAACGTTAACGATATGAGAGGCATCCTGTAGACTCGCCCAGACTCACGAACATGGCTGATATTCTATATCTCAAGTTACGAAGGCACAATACAAGTAACATCACTTGAAATCATCAGCCGTATCTTGCTATCGAATACCACCCCAAATGCCTAACTACCCAGACGGAGTCCACAATGGTGCACGATGCGCAGGTGCTTCGCAATGGGAGCTGATACTAGGCCGGGCTTGAAGCCATTAAGAACTAGAATAATAAACGATTGGACCACCGGCCTACAGGAGTTGCTTATCGAGTGACTCCTCATGATCCCGCAAAGGCCCCTACCAGTACTTTAGTCCTGCAACAGCCACCCTGCGTATCAAACCGGCACTCTAGCTCAAAGAAATTTGTATCCACGCTTGCTCCCCGGAATTCGGCCCTTAAGATCTATCCTTTTCTGGGAATTGGGGCTTTGACTAGCCTCCCTCGCAGGTCGGGGGTCCTGGAACATTCCTTACCCACCAACGTATTTCCCAGCCACGAGGGAAAAAGATTTAAAAATTTACTGCAAGTATGTAGAAGCACAAAGTAGGAGGGCAACAAACAAGCACATCCCAAGACCCTCACATCACCAGTGGAACGAGAATATAGGATCAGGTAATAAGGAATAAATACTTGGGGCATCAGGGCAAAAGTACCTTCTCGAAAGTGACCCTGAGAACTTGGTATCGTATAGTACCAACACCAGTATGATACTAGTACTCGGGTAGGGTCAAAAAGGTCGGAAAACTTTCGGTGGCGAGACAAGGATTAGACCTGTTGATCATTGTTGATCATGGAGGGTGGGTGGAAAGGGGAGGACTGTTACATGATGCCATTAATCTGGGGAAGTTGAGCACAGCAACTGTCGGTTCTGCATGTATTTGTGTACTGTGAATTCTATTAAGATTGTAGAGGGAAGCAGGGCTTTTGGAGCACCAGTAGTACCTCTAAGAGACCCAAATAAATGAATAGATTGAACTGCATACTGGCAATTTCATCATCATTATAGTTATGTATACCGGGAGGTGCCAGACATCAACACCTTCGATCCGGATTCCTGGTGTCCTCCGGGGCGAGAATTTTTCCACTGAAGCAACCGGTCTCCTAACTACCCCACCTGACCCTGCCGATCTTTTTTTCCGACCTTTATGACCCTACCCGAGTACAGTGCCGTGGGTAGATCGGGAATTCGGCACTCTGCTCGGAATCGTCGAGTCTTATCCGGGCCTCCTTACTCTGGTATGATAACGCTTTCTCCGGAACCAATCCCTACATCCCACACATCCTTGGGTTCAACGGCCCAATCCTCGGGGGCTGGACTACGAGGCAAGGAGCCTCGCCTCCACCTCCTTGCCCTCTGCTAGGATCCCCATGCCGAAAAATATCCTACAACCCTATCCTCCTCACAAACATCACATTTCCGGCCCACTAGCCAATTACGATGCGCGCTTGGATAGTTTTGGGTAGTGTCCAGTGAGGCTAATATTAGGGACACGGGTGACCGGCTTGCCCGTGACGCGGCCACGTACCGTACTGTTGTAACGGCTATGACTGTGCAAGTACAAGTATTGGCGCAGTGCGCCCCCCAGGCACTGGGGCATATGGCTAGGGCGGGTTGGCGGAAGGACAGCAGACTACCTCTGTTGAGAATGGAGCTGCGTGGCGGCTGTGCGGCCTGACAAATTCTAATGTGCAGGGTGGGTGTTTCTCTCACTGATCAGACCACGATACTGTCATTCCAATCCTGGTCTGCAGAATCAAACTACTTTTCATTAACCATCTTAGCGCCCACCGAGAATAAGGAACTACCCCGTCTAATATGCGATTAGCTATACGACTATAATACAACTTCACGCTCACACTCAGCACCTCACGGCGGTTTGGTGCACTCCGACTATTTATACATCAACACCGCCTCTCACGCCTCTCGTGCGTCGGCCGCTACATAAATGCCATCACTAATAGCATAACGAACGGTACGCATGATATATCGCTTAGGTACCGTATGGCGCCTGAGGATTTCGGATCCGAAGACTGGCCAGGGCTTGGGGGTGAAGAGCTGGGTGAGCTAGACGAGTTGGATGAGCTAGACGAATTCGAAGAATTGCTTGATTGACTTCCACTGTTTTTCTTGGTCCTTCAAACGTGACCAGAGATCCGTCAACATATACTAATAATTCATACTGGGGAAGTTAGGGGTACTTTGGAGGGTTGGCAGCACTGGGGATCTCGAGATCTCCGCCGTATACTGTCTGTTTCTGATTTTCATCGCTTCCCCACGTCTTGACCACGTCTGGGAGGACCGGACGCCCATTGATCTTGAGGGATGTGTTTGGGACTGGCTGCGGAGCCCAGTTCTTGCTGTGGAAGATGCCAGGGTATGACTGGTTAAGATAGACACCATCTAGGTTAGGGTGATTGCGGACAACATCCTTAGTTTTGTTCGCAACGAGCGAGAAAACGTTAGCTCCAACATCGTAGCGACCAAGGGTGTGGAGATCCCAATTCGCTTCGATCGTCGATATTTCGCTGTAATGATCTGAGGTTGTTAGATTTGTGCTGGAATCGGGGCAGTAATACTATATACCGTAGTAGTTGCTGTCTGTGGTGCCATGGACGCTCTCGGGTACGGCACCTCCGAGAAGGATACCGACAACACGATTTGGCCGGGTGTATGAGTGGTTCTCGTCAAAGGTAATAAGTATTAGAGTGTCCTGAAAGGTAAGCTGGGAACTGATAGCAGACTTTCATCAAGAAGCTATGTACCTCCATGAAGTAGTTGTTGGTGAGGAGTGGCTCCAAGAAGGAACGTGTCCAGGTGCCAGCAACAGTAACAGATGTATCGTGGCCATCTAACTAAAGTTAATAAAGGATGATAACCATGAGTATTGCAGCTCACCTGATGTCATGTTTGGCGTGATGAAAATCTGATTTCTGTCAGTGCATATCGGACAGTGTAGCGAAGTCATAGCCTACCCATTGTGGCAATTTTTTCTCCTCCAAATCTGACCAGAACAGAGTCAAATTCTTAATCTTTGCTAGACGCTCAGGGGCATCGGCGACAGAGTTGTACATGACAAGAGGACTAGGATATCGTCCGTTAACCCTAACCCGAAGTAATGATCAAGGTCACGTTTACTCACTTGTGCTTGCGAACATAGTCATTTGCCTGAGTCTGCTGATTTCGGTATTCATTTCCCGTAAAACCAGTGTATGGCATGTCCTCCTGATATTCCCCCCACGAGATACCCTTATCTTCCAATAGATCGGCCACGCTTGAAATATTTGCCGGAAGCTTGTTCATATTATCGTTGTTTATACCAAAGTATTCACCGCCGACCGAAGCGACATAGTTGGGCTCACTGGGATGAGTGAGAGCAAAGTAATTTGATAAAAGGATGCCTGCGACAAAGAGAGTTAGCAACCCGGACAACGCGTGTTGAATTACAGTAAATATCACCCTTTGTTGCGAGCCACGAGAGGTTTGCTGAGGAAAATAGATGTTAGCAAGAATGAAATGCAAAACTTAAGAGGCTTGGGCTCCACTCACGATCCCCAGCTGCTTTATCATAATCGGTATTCTCAAGCCAAATAGTAACGAAACGGTTGAATACCTTCCCCTTAACATCACTAGCAGAGACAGTGATAGCCGCTGCAGCTGCCAGCAAACCCAAGCCCAGAGGACGCATTTCGTGGTCGTTTCCTCGGTGAGCAGGTAAAGAACTTTTGTGAATGGACTAGAGTTGGAATAAACGGAGAGCTAGGAGAAAGAGCGCGGGAGCGGCGACGGGTAGGCGAGGGTATTATACTTGTAATCAACGATCCTCCAACAGTACCGGGCAGAAGGAATGTTATTATGGTTACTCCCACGGACATCGGATGTCAGCAGTGAGAGGGGCGGATCCTGTTTATCTCTCTCTGCCCAAAAGGGCACGAGTTTATTAACGGTGCCAGTGATGAATAATTAGCTGGCCAGCGCCGGAGGGTAGGCACTCCAGGCCGCGTACCCGGGCGGGGGATCGTGCTCGAGTACCGTACACAGAGGGGCGGGCTTCCGAACTATTCCTGGAGGTTGTCTGGGGTTTTAAATTACCTGCATTTTTATTGGGCGCTTGTGCCTGTCCGTGCTACCGGACTGGCCAAGCTCTGGGCGAAGATCTTCCCTGCACATCCGTGTGATAAGAGAGATGGGCCAGGCATCATGGGGTGATGGTACTCGTACAGCACTGTACGAGTACCGTAAAAACTCAGTAAATCCACCATCGGCAATCGCTGTACTAAACCGCAATGGGCTTAACAAACCAGGTTAGCAAAATTGCGAATACCAGTTAATGAGATCCAGCGGGCTCAACTTAAATAGGCTATACCCTGCCCGGAAAATTATATTCCCTCTCGGGGTGTTTCATCTAAGATTCCGGGGGCTATGGGTCCGACCCCCGATGGTGGATTTACTGAGTTTTTACGGTACTCGTACAGTACAAGGTACTTGGATTGGATGGTCCCTCAACTCCCTCTCATCATCAAAAACAAACACCCCTTTCCCCAGACATGACCCAGTGTCGGTACCTGCATTACCACAACTATCCAACCGAAAAGCCATGACAGTTTACCAGAAGCTCCCGACCTCTGAAGGAGAGAGTGGTTCTGCTCCTATCCGTACTCCTCGGTTGGCGAGGCTCGCAAGTGTCTTGAGGGCTTTATTCCACACTCTCGGTTTAATCTTGCTGGCTTTTGTCTTGAGCGTCTTCTTATTGGGTGGCCTTCCAGCTTTCGAGGCCCTCAGGGACCCCGGGCTCCAGGTAGAGAAGTCCTTTAGGAGAGAACCTTCAGACTATGTCCTGGACAATGGTTGGGATGTACACTCAACCCCTACAACCCGAAGCTATAACTGGACAATTTCTGAAATCGAAGCTGCACCCGATGGTACGCCCTTCTCCACAGCTCCCTCCATAACCCCCGAAAACAAGCTTTTTTTCCCGAATCCCGCATGAGCCCTAACCAGTCATAGGTGTCCTGCGTACGCTTATAGTTATCGATGGGCAATTCCCGGGGCCGCTGGTTGAGTGCAACGAAGGTGATACCATTGTGATAGATGTTTACAATAGTGCCACAAATTCTACTTCGCTCCATTGGCATGGGCAGTACCAGAATGGAACGAATTGGATGGATGGAACTACGGGCGTTACAAATTGTCCCATCCCGCCTGGAAAGTCATTCCGTTACGAATTTACCGTTCGGGAGCAATGGGGGACATACTGGTAAGTCTCAAACACATCGCCAAGGGCTAAGATATTTTCCCCCGCAGTTAATGCCTATAATACCTAGGTATCATGCGCACTTTTCAACATCAAGGATAGACGGGTTATTTGGCCCATTTATCATTCACTCGCCGAAGGAGAATATTCGGGGTGATACTGATAGGATAGTTATGGTTCATGACTATTATCACGATCTATCGGCTGCACTTTTGCCGCAGTACCTTGCTCCGGACAATGAAAATGATGAGCCTGTTCCAGATGGTGCCCTAATAAACGGCATGGGTATCTGCTCTACCTGCGAACCCTCTTTAGAGAAGCTTGCTACGTTCGGTTTGGATAGAGGCAAAACCCACCGTCTAAGGTTCATCAACGTTGGAGCCTTTGCTGAGTTCGACGTGGAGATTGATCAGCACGAACTCTCACTCGTCGAGGTTGATGGTGTGGAGGTTGAGCCCTACCGCCTCCACAGGTTCCGAATCAATGTTGCCCAACGGTACTCGGTTATCCTTCATGCAAATCAGCCCGCCGAATCATACTGGCTGCGTGCCCGGATGATTGCTCATTGCTTCGCCGGGATCCCGGAGGATCTGAAGCCGGAGGTGCTCGGTATCGTACGTTACACCGCCAATGAGGAGAAGCCAACCACAAAGGGATGGGGGGAAGCAATGGAGCTGGAGTGTAAAGATCTCAACACCTCTGAGATTGTCCCAGCGGTTGCTATGCCCGCTCCAGAGCCTGATGCGCTCATATACATCCGAAGCAACTTTGAAATCGGGCCGTACCGTCTGAGTAGAGGGTTCTTCAATAAAACTTCCTGGCGCCCCGCAGAGGTGCCTACATTAGTGCAAGCTATTGATGGGCTTGCAAGGGCTAACAGATCGTTCGCTCCTGAGGGCATCCTCCCGGCGTATGACATCAATCGGCAAATGGTTTATAGGATTGACGGAATTAAAACAATCGATCTCCTAATTGATAATTTTGACGATGGGTGAGTTGGCCATCGAAACTAACCCAGATATATACTTATATCATCCAGGAACCACCCTTTTCACCTTCATGGCTACAAATTCTGGGTCCTAGGACAGGGACGCGGATACTTTGACAGATCAACTTACGCTGCCCTAAATACTACAAACCCCCTACGCCGCGATACTGTCACTATCGAAGCCTACGGCTGGGTCCTTATTCGCTTCGTGACGGATAACCCTGGGATGTGGGCTTTTCATTGTACGTGTTTCTTCACACAACAACACTTACCCACACTAACCTTTTCAAGGTCACATAGCATGGCATGTGGAAGCAGGGATGCTGATGCAATTTCTCACTCAGCCAGCCACCATTGCGGGTTGGGAAGTCCCCGAGGATGTGAAAGGATTTTGCGCCCACCCGGAAGACCAGAGGGGCGGGGGAATACCCGATGAGGACTTTTATGAACTGGCGAAGAGGCCGTCGGGTGGTGAATGATTTCTCGTTGGCTGTAGTTCTGGGTTACCTTTGGCGCCCGGACTTTCAGGAATATCCATCCCCGGTATAATATAAGGATTAACGACCTAGCACCATTAGACCTAGCCCACATATCGAACGCGGTCTTCGAAAAGACCAACTAACTATGCAGCCACTGGTCGATCCTTCACAAATACAGTAGATATATATCGCAAGACTCTTGCTTTCCCATATTAAACTATCTTGAAGCACACGAGAAATGCACCCATTCATTACTATCACACAGTATCATTACATCCAGGTTACTAGACAAGGGCTTACAAAAGAAGTAGGAGACACTGTCCCAAGACACCTAGATCAATCACTTCTCACAGTAAATCTACACCCTGAGCCCCCCAAAACGTGAGCCCATCATCAGCTTTATGATACTTAAACATCCACGAATCTAAATTTCGGGGAGTAATGAAACCAGTGTCGGAACGGAAACGAACTAGGGGGTGCTGTGGTTCTGGGACGATGCTTGGATGACAAGCTGGGGGAAGCTATCGTATAACCTAGGAACTGTAATGACGAGATAGTGTGGGGCTGGTTATTAGAGGTGCAGGAGTATCACCGTTCAAGAGCGGATGTGCGAGTGAGAGATAGTGATGTAAATTGTTGGGCAAAGATTTGGGAGGGTACTAGTGATAAGGGTGTCGATGATTGATATTATATTAGCGAAAAGCTGACCAGTGGTTCTTGAAATCTTTCATATATCACAAAGCCTAAGGGCTGTCTCGAGGAATTCCCGAATTCCAGGAACGAGCCAAACGAGTCTATGGTAGAACTTAAGCCTCGTATAAGCTGGGTATTCCCACTTCTCCAGCTATCTGAATCTATCATTGCCCGTTCCCCTTGTAATTCTCATCCGGGAAGAAAATCTTCCTCTCGGCACCCCTCTCTGTCAGCACCACCATGCGAATCACACCTCCAGAGCTCCCGTCCCACTTGACGGCTTCCGAAAGAGCACCCTTCACGAACTCAATGCACTCTCCTTCTGTCATGTTTTCTTTCCAGTTCGCGTCACAGTAACCGTAGATGTAAGTCGACCCGGAACCACCAATTGCGTAACGCTGCTTGTGAAGCGAGCCTCCGAGGGGGATCGAGTATACTTCCCCTTTATGGCGGGCATCATAACCAGCGATGATCATACCGGCCGAGAGTTGGTCTTTGTTCGAGTAACAGAGCTCCTGGAAGATTGAGGCTGCGACTTGGGTGGTTGGGGGTTCGTGGTTTTGAACACTAGAAGCAGACGGTTAGGTTGGGTAGAGGTGCATAATTAGGGCAGGAAGTTAAGACAGACTTATACAACTGTAGGTAGTAGTGGACAATATCGGCGATGGCCTGGGTATCAGCAGCAGATCCAGATCTGGAATTTAAGTATTGGAATTAGTAAGGTGCCAGAGTGTAGGAGAATCGGAGCTCACCGGCAACACCAGATGGTGTCATGAACTTGGGTCAGCTTATCCGTTACTCGATTGGCAATATAAGTACCAGTAGTAGTTCGGGAGTCAGCGCCTAAGATCTTATTAGTTATGGAGGTATCCCAAGAGCATAGTACTCCGATGGATCGTCGGTGAAAATGATGACGAACCAAGGATAACACCGCCATCAAAGAGAGCTGCCATACTGTTCGCAAACCATTAGTCGAAGTGGGGAATTTGGTATAATCTTTAGAGGACAGCCTTACATGGAAGTTCCCAAGCTAAGATGTTATGTTAGTTGTTTGACCATATTTAGATGGAAGTCTGGGTGATAAACTTACTTGACTTCGCCTTTCTTCAAGTGCTCCATGTCGACATGAATGCCATCTGAAGGATCAATAAGCAAGAGCCCAAAATCGGTGGGAAGCTTCAGTATACCTATACTAAGATTACCGGTTGGTTTTGATTCCATGATTAATTCGATGTTTTGGGTATTGGAGATGAAGGGTGAGAGAGATGAATGCGGATCCAATGGTAAGCTTTGCGGTGATTGTGGGCACTTGCTCTCTGCTGCGGGCATGGTAAGGTGGGGGGTGTTACCCTCCCATTCAAAGATCTTATCTTGATAATCTCCCCGTTCCCCCTCCGAACTTCTAGGTGTCTTCACTGGCAAACAAACAACCTTCGCCCTGCATCCAGTTTTTCGATTCATTTCGGTCACTCTCTTAACACATTCCTAGATTCGTTTTTTTCCCTCAACTCTCTGCGCATTAGCTTCGAATTCAAACATAAATTATTGCGAAAACCTTTGTCCAAAATGGCTACCACACGCCAAACACTGAGAGATCGTCAAGTCGGTAGGTGTGTACCTCCTGCCAACATAGCTTGTACCTCTTTGTCCTGTCTTGCTAATTCTGTCTCTTTTTTCAGCATCCATCGAAAAGATCCTTAACCTCAATCACGTACAGGCCAAACATGAATCCGATATCAACGGCCTAGTCCCCTCATCTGCTCCCATCCTGAACGACGAGGGTGAACCTATATGGAAGGTTCTGGTTTTTGACAACCTCGGCCGAGACGTCATATCTTCTGTCCTTAGAGTACAAGACCTGAGGAACTTTGGTGTGACTATACATCTCAACTTGCTCTCGTCGCGCCACCCAATCCCAGATGTGCCAGTCGTATACTTCGTTGAACCGACGGCTGAAAACATCGCAGCTATTTCCAACGATTTGACCAACAACCTCTACGACATCGCCTACATCAATTTCCTATCGTCAGTTCCACGGGCTATCCTAGAAGACTTCGCAGCATTGACTGCTCAGAATAATACATCTGAGAAAATAGCCCAAGTTTATGATCAGTATTTGAACTTCGTGGTTTCGGAGCCGGACCTGTTCAGCTTGGGCTTGAAGGATGTTTATCACACACTTAATTCAGCTCAGGCTGCCGACAGTGCCATCGAGCAAGCTATAGACAAAGTCGTCGGCGGCTTGTTTTCGGTAGCAGTTACTATGGGTATAACTCCTTTCGACCTTTGCCAACCTCAACGGTACTGACTCCTACATTCAGGATCTATTCCTATAATCCGTGCGCCGAAGGGCAACGCGGCCGAAATAATAGCCCAGAAGCTTGATCGTAAACTCCGTGATCATGTCCTTAACTCTCGCGATAACAATCTTTTCTCGACCCGTGCTGGCGCCACTGGCACGACGCAGTCCCGCCCAGTCTTGATTATCCTTGATCGCAACATCGACCTGATTCCTATGCTTTCGCATTCGTGGACCTATCAATCACTCGTACATGACGTACTCAACATGCGGTTAAATAGGATCACCGTCGAGACAATTGAGGAAGGTGGGAAGGTGAGCAAGAAGAGTTACGATTTGAATTCAAGTGATTTCTTTTGGGCCAAAAATGCAGGAGTGCCTTTCCCACAGGTAGCAGAGGACATCGATGCAGAGTTAACTCGGTATAAAGAAGATGTTGCGGAAATCACCAAGAAGACCGGGGCTGCATCATTGGAGGATCTACAGAAGTAAGGCTCACAATATCCCACTAATTCCTGGAGGGTTCTAACAGCCATAGTGACATCGGCTCGCCTGCCCAACATCTGAAAGCAGCTATTACTCAACTCCCGCAGCTGCGCGATAGAAAGGCTGTCTTAGATATGCATATGAATATTGCTACCGCTCTTCTTAAAGGGATTAAGGAGCGTCAGCTGGATAACTTCTTCCAAATTGAGGAGTCTATCACTCGGCAAAATAAGGCCCAGCTACTAGAAGTCATCAACGATCCAGAGAGAAAAAACCCGGCTGACAAATTGAGAATGTTTATTATCTGGTATGAGAAATTTCTTAATAGTGTTGTATAGTGGCCATCTAATTCAGATCTCAGGTACCTGAGCACAGAGAACGACGTCAGCAGAGGTGATATGCAAGAATATGAGGCAGCCTTGAAAGGGGTTGGGTGTGACCTTGAGCCGCTGACCTACGTCAAGAAGTATAAACGCGGATCTAACGTCTTCAAAGAGAAATGGGCTAACTAGCTCCAGAGTCCGCGAAATTACTCGTATGACAATGATGGCGTCGGCGCCTTCTCAACCTGCCGCCCAGAGTGCCGGGGGCGATCTCTTCAAAGGTTTCAGTTCAATTTCCAACAGATTGACGGATCGCCTCAAGGATGCTGGCGCGCTCGGCGGTGGCTTTGAGAATCTGATTTCTGGTGTCAAGAATTTCCTTCCGGTGAACAAAGACTTGACCATCACTAAAATTGTTGAATCTCTGATGGATCCAACATCTTCATCCACCTCAGCACTCGCCAAAACCGAACACTATCTTTACCTTGACCCTCGTTCATCTACCTCTCGCACAGGACCGTCTACTCGGGTCGGACCAGATGGCAGGCCAATCACCGGAGGTCCAACTTTTGGTCAGAGAAGACAGGGATTTACGGAGGCGGTGGTATTCACAGTTGGTGGAGGCAACATGGAGGAATACGGTAATCTGCAGGAGTGGAGCAGAAGGGTAAATGATGCTAGCGGCGCGGGAGGCACTAGGAGGAAGGTAGTCTATGGAAGCACTGAGTTGATTAGTGCAGAGAAGTTTGTTGGTGGAGAGTTGAAGAGGTTGGGCCAAGAAGGTTAGAAAAGAAGGTTAAAAAAGTGCGTTTGGTGCCAGACGAAAAACTAGGTGCTTGAGAAAGAAAAAGAGATAAATGGGTCAATTTGCTCTTTTTGTGGGGGGTTTTCCCCTTGTTTCGTTCCTCGTAACGTACCTCTGCGTTATTCTTAAAAATCACGCAAATCCTTTGTCAATATTCCTTTTTTTTTTTCTTTTTTTCTTTTTTTTTGAAATAGCAAGCCTTATTCATCCAAATAATATACAATTCCAGAGCCTTGATTGATTGTTTGCATAATTATAGGTAGATTATCATAGGACATCACTCGCACAACGTCAAATCACTAAATAATGTAGTCACTGAACTTTTTCTGGCTACAACGGCGCCTTAAAACCCTAACGCAATTCATGAGCTAGTCTAACGATACAGCGACAGCGAGGGGATAAGAGAATAAGAGAAACCTCGACTGAAAAAAGAAAGGGGCCATGATAATATTACACCCGTCCTAACCCTCCTTCGCAACAGCATTCTTAGCCTGAGTCCACATATACTCCATCCTAGCCCTCTCCAACCGCTCCCTAGCCAACGCATCACTGGGCACCCGCTCGGTAGTAAACCTCTTAAACCCCTTCTGCCGGACCTCGCCCTCCCAGACCAGCGTGCACATATTCTTCGTCATGTCGACCGCCTGGCCTTCTTCCCCGGCCCCCACATCGCTCTCAGCACCTTTACTTCCTTCTCTAGCGGTGATGCTCTCCTTCCAGTCAATCCTGTTCACCATCAACTTGCGGAACTTTGTGATGGCGTGGACCCCACCCTCTACAATAACGAGATTAAACTTCGGGTTGAGGATGCAGATCCCTGTCAAGGCTAATTGCTCCGCGTGGATGTTAATCTTGTACCTATGTCTCCCGTTCGCTAATGTCTCGATGCGGAAGACGAGGACGTGGATACCGCGGGCTAAATCCTTCTCCTGGTTCGCGGCGAGCTTTTCGTGGCGTTGCTCTTTCGTGAGCTTGCGCTCTTCGTTCGCTCTCAAGTGAGCCTCGTGGCGTTCTTTTATTTCGCGGTTCACCCGCGCTTCCACTGCTGTGGGGTCTTTCACGGCTTCTTCGCCGAGGACCCGCATCAGATTAGATTTCTTAATCTTTGGCGGTGGTGGAGGTTCCAGGCCGAGGCGAACTTTCGCTTGCTTTTCCTTCAGGGCTTCGGCACGGCGTTGGCGGCGGACTTTCTTTTGCTCTTTTTTGGTCAGGGGGAAGGGTTTCATTGGCGGTGCGAGTTGGTCTTGTGGTGGGGCAAGGAGGACTGGGTGTTGGACGTAGTGGGTCACTATTGTGTCGGCGGCGAAGATTAGGAGAGATTCCGGGGTTATTGCCTCGTACGAGGGGGCAGTTGTGAGGCCTTGGTCCCACCACTCGATTTCGGGGGGTGGTTCACGCTGTAATAGTGAATTAGCAAGCTTATATATGAGGAGCAAAGAAAACTCACAGCAAATGCCTTATCTGCATGCATGTCCTCATCAATCCCCACCTTCCTCGCCGCCTCCGCAATCCTTTTCTTCATAGCCTCCAGGGCAGCTTGTCTACGCAGAGCATTCGCCTGCTCAATGTACTTCCCCTTCTGATTGAACGCCAAAGCCTTGCTAATCCTCCGGGGTGCAACAACCTTCGACGCAAGATTCGGATCAAAGTACGGATTTTTGCTGGGGTCCGTCATGTCCGGCGAGGGGCCCTGAATCTCCAGCTGCTTTTTCCCGGCCTTCCCCTTCGCCCGTCGATTCGCCATAGTAGTTGCAAACTTAGGTGGAATCCCTCCCTTTCCACGCTTCGCCGATCCTGCGTCACCACCATCGCCCAGCAGCGCGGGATGAAGGCCCACGTCCAGTCCACCACGCGCCTTGGATGCCTCCTCCATGTCCGGTTCTTCCCTCCTGTACACACTCGGCGGTGGCCTGGGTGGCCCGCCCGCCGCGAGTCCGGAGGATCTGGATACGGCTCCGGATACACGGGCTCTCATCGCGGCGATCCTGTCAGCGGCGGATTGTGCGGCAGGAGGTGGCGGTGCCGGCGGGGGCGTTGGGGACGCGGAAGATGGGGCAGATATTCTGGCATTGTTGTTTAGCTTTGCGGCGACAGCCGCTGCACGGGCACGGGCTTCTGCTAGCATTTTTTGAATGCGTTCTTGGTCGACTCCCTGTTTTGGCTTTTTGGACGAGATCGAGGGGCCATCTTCTGGGGGGCGCTTAGAGGGAACCATTGATGCCATGCTGAGTTATAGATTGTAGTCTTAGGAGAGTGAAGGTGATGATGGGGGTTGGCTATGATTTCGGGGAGGTTGACGAGATTTATGTTGGCCTAGAAGATAGAATTCAGCAAAAGCCTGAAGCCTGAAGGTCTGCCTAAGTGGCGTCACGTGTTTGTCTTGGCGGGGGCGAGGGAGCTGCAAGTTAGGTTCGATACTCTTGACCAAGAACAACGAATGCCCACGATTACATTTTTCTAGCAAGCTGTTCAAACTCACAACTACATAACCACATCCACAAATGCCCAAGAGGAAAGACCCACCCACCGAAATGTCGTCGATCGCTCCTAGACCCCGTCACTCCAAGCTCTCAGAATCCGAATCCACCGACACTTCAGATGCAACAGCCCCAGAATCCTCTGATGCCGCTCAAAAAGCAAAAGAGCGCGCCGAACGCTGGAAAGTTCTAAAAGGCCGTGCTGTAACTGCCCCCCCCCCCCCCCTTCCGCTCTATATGCCCTGCTAACCAACCTCCCTCCCGTAGAAAAAATCCGCCGAAGTAAACCGCAAGGAAGTCTACGCCGAGCGTCGCCGTCAAGCCGTGGATCCTTCCGAAACCTCCCGGCTAAACCGCAAGCGCGACGAGGCGGAATTCAAGCTCGCCAAGGCCGAAGCAGAAGACGATGGGGAGGACTTTGAGCGAAAGAGAGCGTGGGACTGGACGATTGAGGAGAGCGAGCGCTGGGACAAACGCACAGAGAAGAAAAAGAAGCATGTTGAGGACGTTGCTTTCCAAGGTTTGTCCCACCACCACCCAATATACAATAACAATGAGCACATGAAGAGCTGGCTAATATGATAATGATAATGAGCAGACTACACCCAAACCGCTCGCAAAATCTACAAAAAGCAACTCCGCGAATTACAACCCGATCTCGAATCCTACGCCGCCGAGAAGGCAAAGTTAATCCGCGACGGGGCCATCGTCGAGACCGAGGATGGAGAATTGATCGCCGTGGACCGTGACGGGGAGTTCTACGCTGATGCCAACTCCCTCGGCTTCATCGATAACAAGCCCAGTAAAGGTGCCGTCGACAGGTTAGTCGGTGACCTCAAGAAAGCCGAAGACGCCCGCATGCGCAGGCAGAAGGGTGGTGATGAGGAGGACGTCACCTACATCAATGATAAGAATAAGCAGTTTAATCAGAAGTTGGCGAGGTATTATAATAAGGTATGTTCTGCTAATATCTTGTTTATTTCCTCCTCCTTGGGCGGATGGACGCTAATGCGCGGGTTTAGTATACTGGGGAGATTAGAGATAGCTTTGAGAGAGGTACTATGGTTTAGAAATGGGACTGTTGTTCGTGGCACTGGATTGTCTGGCGTAATGGAAACGACTCATTGAGGGGGCTGGTTAATTTGTATTCTTTGTTGATAGTGTTTGTCCTATAGGTCTTAGTGAATGATCTACCGCAGAAACTTGAATGATGAACTGTGTGCTATGTACTAGTGCAGTACAGTATTTGGAAACTCCCTTCTCTGGCAAGTGGGCCAAAAACACCTCCATTCCCCCTTCCAAAATTACCAGACCTTATGATACTATACTAAGAAAGGAAAGCCCAACGACCTAGTAGACGGTTCAATCACCGATGCCCAAGTTTCTAGGGTATGTTGATCCCTTCGACGCCGTGGTTTTTCCGTGGGCACTGATGGGTAACTGGAGTGCGAGGGCTTGTATGTTATACGGTAACTTCGGTGATATCATATCATACTTAAAATTTAAAAGCCCCTAACCTCTAATACTAGTGTTCAACTATCCTCACGCAATGCTTCACAGCCGCGCCCCCATACCCACCAATGACTCGCCTCACAGCGCCACCCCCACATCACTTCGCCAAGGGCTCCGGCACCAGTATGAGCCTAGAAAACTCACGTCTTGATTACAAAATTCCCGAGAGCCATGTCCTTATTTATGCTTGGGAAAGGAGTGCGGAACTTAGGAAAGAGGGGGCTATTTTACGAGGTGTAACTGGGCAGATATTATGGCGGTATCTACTTTTTAGGATGTCTCGAAAACTTGTATACAAAGCTTATCCACCCCATCACTACCCTCCACCCTCAAGTAAGTGCAAGGCACTATACATGACTTCCCAAGAACAGAAACCGAAACCCCAACCCGTATTTTTCACCCCATGAACCTGCGAAAACAGAAGGAAAAAGTGTTTAGTACAAACGCTTAGGAGGAGACATTGAGGCTTTCTGTAGACAAATTAGCAATCCGCTACTGGAGCCACTCAGAAACAGTGCAACATACGATAGTCAGAGACCCGACGTTTTGCCATCCCTTCTTCAGCAGCGAAACCAAGTAGTTGATAGCAAGCATGATATTTCCAATCAACTGATCCTCAGTCATGCCAACATTTCCAACAGCAACGCCCAAGCAGAGAACCTTCTTGAGCTGAAACTTGATGGTGCACTTGACGTCGGTGACCTTCTGGGCCAAATCTTCCGCGTGGGAAACGGGAGTGGGGAACTTTCCGGCTTTGGACAGACCGGGGCCGAGAAGACGGGGGATCTGCTTGATGAGCTGCTCAGAGGCGACGAAGGCATCATACTTGCGGGCGAGCTTCTTGATGAGCTTCTTGTTCTTGTTGAGCTTCTTCAAGTCGTCAACAGACATGGACTCGAAGCTGTGGTGTTTGGCGCGATCGATGTCGTGCTGGTCTCCGAGGATACTAAATCGCCATTCATCTAGAATTAGTTTGCTGCTCTTGGCTTCCCTCGCCTTCCGCTGTTTCCGCCATCGAATAGACTCATATGAGTCAGGGGAGGGATTGAATCTTCACCAGATGGTCATGTTTGGTCGGGGAACCTGGGGCAGCTTGACAGTTCCAGAGAACCGCTTGTCACGCATGGGGTCATAGTTCTTGAGCCCAATTTGGAGCTCAACGGTCTCGAGGAAGTTCCTCTTCTTCTCATTTGTGGAGTAGTCCAATAACTCTTTTACGTTTCCACGTACTCCGGCTGCAAAACGTGGCAATTAGCAAATTTGCTCAGTAGCTTAATTATTATGGGAAGGTTGACAAACCGACTGTGATTTTGGACATGGCGAATCAGTCTTCCAAGCGAATTAATCGTTGGTGAGGAATTTGTGGAATATTGGGGAACGTTTGCAGAGGGAGTCTAGAGGAATTTGGGGTGAATTTTACAGGTGTGCATAGATTGTGCGTGCGGAAGACTTGGCAGGTTGACAGTCACGGATTGATCAGATTAGACAACCATGATCCTACCTTTGGGAAGGCTCATGCATGATCACTCGGCGAGTCAACCCGGGCTCTCGGGTTCAGTTGTATCACTTTCCAGATGGTGCGGGGTAAGATCTAAGAACCTGTTTGGCAAAAATGGGGCCGTTCCGTTGGGCGACAGTTTCTACTGTGAAAATAGCATTGCCTCCTTTTGAAACGGAAGGAAAAGGGTTACTTGTATGGGGGAACGGAAAGGAACCTTGTGAACGGTCAGAAGGGTATGTTGGGTTCAAATTTCCAATTCCCGTTGCTGACTTAAAAGCTATCGATCTAACTCTCCCTAAAATAACCCATGCACAAGTAACGGGCATAGAAGCACAAACATCAAACCCGGTACCTATCACTCTTTCCACAAATAACTTTATACAAGAAGAATAAGAACCCCATCGTAACCGCAACAACCCCTGAAACAATAGTAACCTGGCTAATAGCTTCCCACGCCAACCCTCCCTTCTCCCCTTTCTCCTCGACCCCTCCTCCAGCATCACCCTCTCCACCCCCACCTTTCCTCTTCTCCCCCTCCCCGGTTTCCCTTGTTTGCTACCTACTCGCCGTAGTTGCTGCTGGCGGGGCTAACGCCGCAGTCTTCTTGGGAGCATAATCAGGAACGAATCCACTGGGGTGATGCACTTGCTCAATTCCCAATTCCGCCGCGAGAGCAACGATATCCTCGTGAGAGTCGAGGTCTTCTACATCCTCGCCAAATGCATTGATAGAAGGCTCAGCTGGTGCAGAACTGCTTATCTTTGAGAACTCCCTGATGCTGCTACCCTCAGTAGTAACCGTGGCAGAGGAGTCTAGTACTGTGGGCGTCGGGGTAATGGGGGCTAGGGGGGATGTAGGTGCTCCGGTTGTGATAGAGGGGTTATGATACGTTATTGGTTGGGGCAAGAGGGGTAATGGTATTGGTGCCTCTTCTGGGTTGATGTTCAGAGTTTGGGGCTTTGCAGTTGGTGTTTGGGCCTGTGCTGTCATGCCGCCCAGGTGGACGAAGCTCCTGTACGAAGGAATAGATGGGATAGGGGTTTCTGCGAAATTTTCTCCCTCAGATTTGGCGGCTTCGTCTTCTTTCTTTCCACTAAGTTTTGGCATAGATTCTCTTGTGTTCACAGCATCCCTCAACGTAGTAGTAGATGTTGGGTAGGTGGTGATTGTGCTCGGAACATCTCCCGCATCCTGCGCAGAAACCGTGACCGTAACCTCACTTGTCTCCCCAGTAACCGTAACCTCAGAGCCCGTGACTCGCATAGTCACTGTCTCAGTGCTCCCGGGGAGTACCATAGTGCTGGTTTCCATGGTTACTGTAATAACTCTCTCGGGTTTAACGCTCTGACCAATATTGATAGGACCGAATATCCCGTCGAAAAGACCGGTGTCAACACCTTTAGCTGTCACAGTTACCGTTGACGTGACGGGTTCTAGTTGAGCTCCTCCTATGGTAGCGGGACCAGGAACAGTGACTGTTATCGTAGTTGGGGGGTCGCAGAAGTCTCCAGGACCAGGACCGTAGATCGGAGGGTCATCGAATTGAGGAGAGGGATCAGCCGAACGGGGGTGGTTACGGTAATGGTTGTAGGGGCGGATCTGCCTGATTGGCTTGTTAGGAAGGGGCGAGGATGTGGTGTATTGAACGAATGGGAGGAGGAACAGGAGTTGTAAGGGTTGCATATTGGAATCTCGGCGCTTGGTGTATTAGATAATTGCTTGACAATGACAATGACGGGTGCTTTGAAAGGTAGCATCGGTGTTTCTTATATCCGGAATTGGAGACATTGTGGAAGTTGAAGCTGGATACTCGGTGGTTGGTCGAGTATCTAGGTGTTGGCTGGGGAGAAAACTGGGTGGGGAATAGATTGTGGTGTTGGTAGATAGCATGTTTCTGGAGTTCAAGGTTACGCTGCTTCAGACACCGTATATGGAGTATCTGCACCAAATAGTCTCATCTAGCCTCCCAAATATCGCACTGCGGGCTACAAGAGGAGGCTTGAGTGTCCGAGTATGAGCTGGTGATAAGGGTTGAGATATGAAGAATATTCCCTCATCACTAATACGATACCTTCCTCTCCAGCATTCTTTCACCTCCCGCAAGTAAGGTGAATACAAAGTGAACACCTGTTTTTGTTTTTTAGTTCAACTTGGCTAAGGAATGAGTTTTCAGTGCTGGGAGGAATGTTAGACGCATTCGGCTTGGTACTTGTAGCATTGTAGTACTAGCACTGTACCATTACTTGCAGCGGAGGGAACGCAACGGCTAGGAATGATACACCACCTCCCGACCACCCGAACTGATCCGTCTGATGATCAAAATACAGCCACAAGACGACGCGGACATCAGGCAAGGTTCATATGGTCGATCGGGGGAGGCTCAAGTAAGTTACAGTGCCAGATGTTGTGTCGGCTTAGTGAATGGGCTCTGCCCGAATGATTTATGAGTGAGGGAGATGATAAGGATGAGGGGCGCATATGAGGCTCTTTTGATTGTCTTCTCCAACGATTCTGTGCCTTTTCTCCCAACCACTTGATGGTGGGAATGCAGTGTTATCACTCTACTCGAGTACAGCACAGTGCTAGTACAGCAGCCAAATTATCAAGGGAGAAATGCCGGTACTCGAGTATGATACCAGTACAGGAGCATGTCACAGGAGGGTAATCCGGAGAAGAAGAACAGTGAAAGGCCGGGGAACTTCGCTTCATCCAAACTCGCTCAGACCCGCTTTGGTGTGACGTGCGTCACCCTTCTTCATCTCGTCTTCCTTCGCTTCCTAGGCCCGGACTGACCAGATCACCAGAAACCCTCTCTCCTCTCTCTCACCCACCCTCTCTCACGTACTCTCACCCTCCCTTCCACCTCTCTTTGATATTCCTGTTCGTTCTGTTTCTTACTTTTAACCTTTACCTTTCTCCTCCTTAGCCGCCACGGTATCTTTCTTCTTGCTGCCACCATGGCCAGCGCATCTCCTCCGCCTCCTTACTCTTCCTCCTCTTCATCTGCCAATCCGCCGAGACCTTTAAAGTCTGCTCTCCGGTCGCGCCAGCAAAAGCCTCCGGAGGTACTTGAGCGAGAGCGGGTACTTCTCGCTCACCTCCCACCCGCTGACCTGTCGAGGGAAAAGCCGATCCGTAACTTTCTTGCAACACGTTTCTACAAGTTTGTTCTGCTTACTATCCATCTACTTTTCAGTATATACCTGAAACTCCGGTGGGCCTATCACAACATTCTCAACCGCGGACTCTCTATTCTTTATTACCATCATCGAACACCACAGTTGATACAGAAAGACGTGAAAGAATTGGAGGAGCGGGGAAAGTTGCCTGGGCATGTCAGTGTTGTTTTGGAATATGAAAGGGGAGGACTGGATACGCTTATCGACGAGGTCTCTGAGATTGGTTGTTGGTGTGCAAGCGCTGGGGTCAAAACTTTGAGTGTTTATGAGCAGACTGGTACATTCGCCAGTTATGATTGCGCGTGTATATGGCTTACAGTACGGCATAGGAATTCTAAAATCCTACATTTCTACATCTCATCGTTCGATTTCTCAGAGGCTCCATAGCTATTTCGGAAAGTCCCGGCCAAGCCTTCGAGTGCACGCACCCCCGTTGTCCTCTCTTCGCGAGCCCGGCGAGGAGGGCAGAGAGGTTGACTTGGAAGTTATCTTTATTTCCGAGGAGGATGGTAGGGAGTCACTGGTTGATTTGACCAAGACTTTGTGCGATATGGCCCAGAGGGGAAAAATCTCCTCAGAGGATGTCAGCGTTGAGTTGATTGATGCCGAAGTCACGGGTATGTTTATTCAGCCAACATGTGATGGGCGGTGTGACAGGCACTAATGAGCACCAGAGAACACCATTTCCGAGCCGGACTTGTTGATCTTATTCTCACCCTCAGTTATTTTAAGAGGATACCCTCCATGGCAAATCCGGTTAACAGAGATATTGTGGGTTTTCCCCACTCTTGAATTACGAAACCTGTCAGCTAATATTCCTGCAAAGTCATGTACAAGACAACTCAGGAGTTGGCTACCAAGTCTTTCTTAGAGCATTACATAGATTCGCGAAAACAGAGATGCGTTTCGGGAGATAAACCGTCCACGCTCTTCCTTCTCCTTTACCCTCTTTCTTTCTTTTCTTCCTTCTTTCTTTCCTTCCTTCTTTCTTTCTTTCTTTTGGGCCGACGGGTTGCCCCCGAGCGTATATATCACATATTTTTCCTTTTTTCCATACGGGAAAGAGTAGGGCGGTTTGGGTTCAACCGGCTATGGTTTATTCATAGACTGCGGGCTTTTTCATTTGGTTTGCTTAGGGTAGAATAATAAGAGATACCGAGGTTTGTTTGCTATTGCGGTATTTCCGTAAACCGTAGCCATCGTGCCGGAGTTATGGAAACAAGCAATAAGGTTGCTTGGGCGTTGTTTGTATTCTCGTCTGTTGGCAAAGGCCCTCCCCGTTATTTTTAAGTGTGAGCAAAGACGTTCACAAATTTCTGTTTCACGGGTACCTGCAAGGTACTGCCGGCATAATACAGTGTTAGTGCCGAGCGCAATGTTTTTAGTCTATTGAGCAGAGGGTACGTGGTTTAGAATTGCCTCATCAGACTATATCATTTTGCGCTTGAAAATGCTCTGCAAATCCAATAGTATAATATAAGGCTTTGTAATTCCCTAACTTAAATGCTGATGAGGTCTAAGGTTTTGCTGTTAGTATTATATTATGCTTGTAATAAGTTAGCTCCTTCTGTCTCTAAAAACCCGGTTTACTGACACCAAAGTGTCTAGCTCCATTTGCCAAGCCGATTTTCTATCTTGGCACAACTTCACGTCGTCGCTGGTTGCTCGACCACTCCAACCCAAGAGTCCTCTAGTCAAACCAGTCAGCCACTCCCGCTACATCGCCACTATCGAAACGTCTCCACTTTCCCCTGCCCCACCCCTCATCCATGGACCGTTCACCACCGCGAGCTCCCCGCGGCGGCGGCCGTCGTGTTTGGGACCGAGAGCGCGACCGCGAAGATCGTTACGGGAGAGACTACCGAAAACGTAGCCGTAGCAGAAGTCCCGACCGACGATACACTGCAAAAAGGAGGAGTCGAAGCCCTGATAGAGGTACTACTCCCGTTGTCCCCAAGCTCACCTCTTTACTGACAACCAATAGGTGACTACCGCCGTGACCGAGATAGAGACAGGGAGAGGGACAGAGATAGAGATAGAGACAGAGACAGAGGCCGCGGCGGCCGACCTCGAGATAATGATAGAAGGGTCCGCTCTCCCGAACGCCGCCGTCGAAGCCGTTCTCCGCGCGGCAAGCGGTCTCTACCAACCCGCGATCGCACCCGTTCTCGCTCCCCGCCCCCTGCTTCTACCACTCCAAAGCCTCATACTAAAGACCCCGAACGCACCTCCCCGGGGCCACCAAAGCGTAGTGCTGAGGTTAGTTTTAGTACGGATGGGGATGCTACCACCCCTGTGGCGGCAGCGGGTGAGAATGGCGACGAGATGGAGGGAGTCGTGGATGACGAGGAGGCACAGATGCAGGCTCTGATGGGGTTCGGTGGTTTCGGGACTACCAAGCAGAAGAAGGTTCGCGGGAATGATACTGGGGGCGTGTATAAGAATAAGCCGACGAAGTATCGACAGTACATGTGTGTCTCGCCTGCCCCCTTTTTTGTGGGTGTTGAGCCCAATGCTAACTTTGGTATAGGAATCGGCCTGGAGGGTTTAATAGAGCGCTTTCGCCTTCTTGATACACCGCTGGTGGTGAGCTTGTGTCGAAGGGTATTGATCAGCGGGTTTTCGTCTGCTATCACTACCGGATTTTCTGAACCCTGACAGGGGATTTCTCGGTAATAACCGAGCCTTGTGTACTATTATTTATTTCTTTTGTAAGCGGAGTTCTTTGTTTTTTTTATCATACATAAAAATTTTCTTATTTTAGTTTGATGCTGGTGGCCCTGTCCCACGCATTCAATTAGTCATTCACGAGGCTGGGATTGGCATGGTCAATTCTGGTTTTCCTAATTTTGCTCTTAACGGTATGCCGGCACTCGATGGAGAGCGGAGTATGTTAAAGTCGCGGGTGGAGGAGCTGGATATACTCTACGCGTTTATGGAATGGTAGTCGGTATAGCAGAGGAAGTAGGATGTTGTACTATAGTTTGGGTGCCGATTTTTATATATCTATAGTATCTAGAAATTCTACTCGGTCTCTCCACTGCTATCACTTTAGTGTGTTTGGGTTGCTCTAAGAGTGATCATGGTTTCTCACTCGCCGGCCTTATGGTTCTCAAACCCCCGCCCGCCACCCGGAGGGATGCGCTTGGACACGGATACGCTCTGCTTGTCTAATGATGATTGTAAATAACCTTGGGAAGCACACTGACAAAGATCTCACTAGTTCACGGGATGTTACCTTTCAGACCGCAGCTCTGCGTCAAACACCTCACTCCACCCTCAAGGCTCCTCTTTTGTTTACAAGCCGGGACCTAAACATGGTACAAAATCCGGTCGGTCTCCAGCCACTCATTACTCCCGATCTCAGTCTTATCATATCGTAAGGCGACCTCGTAGGGTCTCTCTCAACCCTTTGACGAGCTGAGCCAAGGGCAATACATCTCACAGAAGCTCTGTCGGTGTGGACCTCCCTCCCTGGCGCAGGACTAGGTTTAGGTTGTTAACTCATGTGAGGAATCCGGATTTGTGCTCGGGGTGGGTGCTGAAGCTCACACCTATCTGGCCCATGTCTGCCAGATGGTTTGTGGGGCCAAGCGGGTCGTGCGTGTTCCGTTCTAGCACTTTGGACGGGACTAAGCGCTGATCCTGCTCCTCCGTAGTCTGGACTGAAGGAGTTGAGCCGAGCCAAGCAGAAGCCCAGGTATTGTGTTGTGCTCTGGGTGGAGCTGGTGCGGAGGTTGCCTGGAGCTGCGGCCGCCACAATTTCAAGGGCTTGGTCTGCCACCATACCCTGTTTGAATCGTGGGGGAGTGGCCGCTGCCCCGGATGTGCCCGCCAATAAACCTGGCTGTCGCCGATGAATGCCACACCGCGCTCATTTGCGAATGCGTAGGCTTCATAAGCTTCGGTTTCGGCACTGACTTTGGCAATAGTGCCGCTGTACTGGTATAGGGGGCCGGGTTCCTTTCGCTCGCCGTAGAACTCGACGCCGTTGGGATTGTGCGCTTAGGGTGGGGGGACGCCGCTGACGGTGCTCTTGTTTGAGTGCTGTATATAAACTCACGAATACAGGATGTGAGTTACTGTCTTTCCGAGAAAGCAGTCCCCAGGTCTTGATGAGTGGTGTCCTTTTCTCTGCTAAGGTTTACACAGGCTTGGACGGTGCGATATCTGGGATTAGTTGGTCTTGTATGCCCTCTTTAAGGTGATGACCTGAGTAAAGATCACAACGGCGCCTGAACATGAAGCTCAACCCAACTAATCCCGAATCTAGTCAACCCCCAACCCTTGTAGCTTCTGTGAAAGTCTTTATATTACGGCTGTTTAGAGAACTACAGAAGTGTTTAAGGGAATTTCTATCATACTTACCGTGATACAGGGGATTCGGGGATTTGTTGTTTTTGTCTGAGAGCTGCCAAATTAACATGGCCCGGGCTTACTGTAGGTATCTAGTAATACTTGGAGCTATTCCACCAAAGTCATGAAATCCTCACATTTTGGGGATCGCATGTCGACCTCGAAATAGTTTATCCATCCCTCAGTCGCCGATTTCTCTAAATTTCGTCGGCTTCCTTTCTGGCTAGTTTTAATAACTCTTCTGGGGTCTAACTTAACTGTCATCAAAGTATCATACCGTCCGTTCTGGTACCGGTTTGGGAAGTGCACGACCCTGGCACCCACCAACGAAGAGATCCTTGCAGTTCTTCGCCAAGAAAAGAGGGTAACCACGTCACATTTCAATTTGGACATCTCGTCTGCTCTCGCATCTGCATCCTCCCGTCTCCTCTAGATCTTTACACTCGCTTTAATATCGCGGCCATAACACGATACCGCCCTCGGCCTAGGGCGTCCAGGTATCAGATGCCGCCATGCGCTTCACCCTCTTTCACTTCTTCTACTCAACCTCCTTCACGGTCCTCTTCCTCCTCCTCGCGATCCTTGTCCTGATCACCCCAGCCGACACCATCGTTCAGGCTCTTATACGAAACGTGAGAATTAACAATGTATTCATAGTTGCCGGCTGCTACGTTCTCACGGCCCTGATCGCACTAATAATCTACATTTCTCGAATTTACAGTGTCAGGCGTTTGATGGCCGATATTCCGAAATTCTACACCCCTGTCAAGAAAGTTTACTTGAGGGCTCGGGTGCATAAGGCTGTTACAGCAAATTTAAGTAGGAGCGCGGTTATTTCTGTGCAGAGTCGACCAAAGGAAGGCGGGGAGGGGGTCTGGGGGGAGATCAAGCATCCGGGTTGGTCTGGCGGAACCGGGCAGTTACCGAATGTACAGTACTTGTCCGTTGTTAAGGAGTTGCCGAATTTATTGGAGATAGAGGCGTTATCGTTATGCGCTCCTGAGTCTTCGAGGGGTGGGCTCAGGACTCCTACGCCGAGCGGATTTGAGGGGATTACTGTGCCGGATCAGGAGGTGGTTAGACGACAGCCACATATGTCGTTCAGAGCTTACCTAAACCAGTTGGCAGCGGTGGGCTATGTACGACAGGATGTTGCAGATTTGTTTATGGCTAGATATGAACGCGCGAGGTTCCGGAATCAGGGTGAAGGGATTGAAGAGAGGGAGTTCATGGAGCTCATGCACATTTTTGCTGGATTATTGAGGACTCTGGGGGATGACTTGTTTCCCGACTCGTCATTTACGTCCTCGCGCCACCGAAGCTGGGAGCCTAGGGACGAGGATTCGAATGACGAGGATCATCGAGAGCGTATGGAGCTCGAAAGGCGGGATAGGTACAACAGCTCTGGATATGAAACGACAAGTACGGAACGCGAGGAAGGACAAGGGCTACGATCCACCCCCGATCGCCCGAATGACAACTTCATCGCCGGTGCACGAAGGAGGCAGCCCGGAGCAGTTGGGCCGGCAAATATCGGTATGCACAGGACTACGACAGTCACTACTGCCGGAAGCATAACAAGTCCTGAAGATAACGAGATAGAAATGGTGTCGCTGAGGCCGAAGGGTAATAGAAGGTTGAGTGTAAGAACGTCGACAGGGACTTTTGGTTGACGAGTACATAATGCTGTTGGAATCCTTTTTTCTTTTCCTTGGGGTAGTGTTGGTCTGCATTTAGGCGTTTTCCCCCTCCGTTTTGTTTAGACTCATGTTTTTCCTTTTCGCAGCATTGAAGTCTGGCGTTTGGGTTTTTCATATTTGGAGCGCGTATGCCACTACTGTTTAATATTTCTTTCAAGTTTGGCTTCGCGCCAGCTGTATTGGTTTCTTTGCGGTTTTGTAGTATATATCATGTGATATGATATTCGGGGTATGTGAAGTGTTCGGTACATTTCTACACTCTTGAGTTAAGATAACGCTCTCGAACTGTCTACTGAGATAATTTTTGGAGCATCCCCGAAGTTTTCCCAGACGTATGCTCTATTCGGGCAAAAGGCGCTGCTTGGCTATGCTTCGACTAGCGTGACTGTAGCCCGTGCTCGCTCTAGCACTTAAGGTGAACAAAGGTCATGGTTGCAAGGAGGTGTGGGGATGTGCTTTACTCGGAAGATAGTAAAAATTCGTCAAAGATTGATGGTTAGGGATCGGTTAACTGTTGTTTTGGACGACTGTATGGTCGGTGTCATTAGCAAGGACGGGTTCTGCTGGTTGTGGTGTTTCTTTCCACAGAACACCGGCATGGGGTTTTATCCTAGTCTTGCCGGAGCGCCATGGCGTTGACGCTCATCTGCTGGCCTTGGAGGCTGCCGCATATCGCCCTTCATCAAGGTAGTTTGGAATCAGGGCATTTCTTGTGCTGGAAGATAAGGCTAGTTCCGTTGACCCCTGTAGGTACAACCAAAATAGCGGGAACCGTGATTGCGTTATTAGCGGGTGCGCACTTGGGGCTTCTCCATGTGGGGCTTCCTCCATTTATGTATGATAATGTTGTAATAATAATTATGTGATCGGAACTCGAACGAAGAAGTGATGATAGCAAAAGAGTCAAGATAATAGATTACCGCAAACTACTAATTTGAATAACAGGAACGATATAGACAAGCTATATAGTGAGATGACTTGGTTCCACTTCCACCAAGTCTCCGTAACAAAGAACAAAGGCATTGAAAGAAAACACATATAGGAACAAAAGAAATAATAAAGAAAGTATAAAGAAGTGCGGACTTGTACCTGGCTTGAGAACAAATATAAAGACGTAGAAGAAAAATTTAAGAGGAGAAAGAAACCATATTTGAGAGGACCAAGAAATCATATACGAACAGATAACTTTATGCTTTGGCGAGTGATACTTGGTGATTTATCAATACTTTCGTCCCCGATGGTCTATTCCTCTCTAAGCCTCTCCAATTCCACCACTGGCTGGCCTGCCCGGGGCTTCCAGAAGTGTATCAGAGGTGCTAGCCTCACGCTCTCAGGAGATATCTGAAGGAGATATCTGAATATCATGTGGTTGCTGGATGGGGGGCTGGGGATGATATTTGGAAGTATGATATTGAGCCCGAATAGCAAGTGCCCCTTCTAGTGAATGTGATAATTGGGGAATGCGTGTAAGGATCTCCGAACAGGTTCGTAATACAGGAGCTTGTTTGAGTTACCTTAGCGCAGCTGCAGTCGGGATGCCATGGGTTGAGCTAGAAACCTCGACCCTTGGGAGTTGTATCATAGCTGCAATCGAGCGAAGGTGGGGTTATTTCACACCACTCCAACCACATCAAGTACGGGGCTCTTAAAAATCAGATAAGTCCACCACAGACTCCTCCCCTATCGAAATACCCGGAGAACAGCCGGGGACAAGAATCATGTCCCAAGAAGCGATGAGGACCCGAAAGAGAACTTTGGGTGTGTCGGAAATAAAAGCTATAATAGTGTTCAAGGACGGAGTTGGATTGAAAAATAATGCAGCGTTGGCACAGGTCCGTCAAGAGTTTTTTTTATTTTTAGCCATATGTAGAGATATGCCCATTTACGATGGCGGTTGGGTTCCCAGCCCGGTTAGCATCCGTCATAGCCCCATTCAAAAGCCAGGTCAGGACTGAGGACGCATATTTTTCTAGACATGTCGCCAAATGGAGCTCTAGGAATTCCTGTCGGTTACGACAAGGGCGAGACTAGATAGCACAAGATTTACGGGTAGAACATGGCCCGGCTGGGGTTGTGCAAGCGTTATAGCACCATTTCATTGCTAAACAGTAAGAGAAGGAAAGAATGGAGAGTGTGAGCGTGGGGCCGGGTGTTGGTGTATTAGCATTATTTCTGACAAACCCAGGTCCCTGCAGTATATTCCGAGTGACATTTAGTGAACACAGTCCTAAACCTTTCCCAGGTGAACTCATAAGAGAAATTACTGGAATATAAGGAGAGGAGACCGGGGTGAAAAACAAAAAGAACTGCAAATGTACAATACGCTAGTAGGCAGAAGGACATCAATATAACCGGCCAAAGCTAATTGACGGTAACCAACACAATGAAAATTTCAGCATTCCTGCGGTCACAATATAGCTTAAGCCAGAGGTGTGGGTCCGCTGGTCAGATAATGTTTTGGTAATTTGCCTACCCCCCCTCCTCCCCTTACTGAAATTAGACATCTTGAAATATTCTAATGGAAATATGTGCACTGCGCTTCATACACCGGTCATAATATATAAGGCGGCCTTTCGGGGGAATAGTGGTGGAGAGGAGGGCGGGGGGAGGGGGGAGGAGCTCTTCAGAGGGCTTTGGGGGAGTTGCGTGACCATGTTTTTGTAGGGAAGCTGTAGGGAGTGCTGAGTAAGGCTATATCTGCGAGTAGCTGAAGATGAGGCCGAAGTTCTCGTTGGAGGAGATGCCAATGGGGCCACCGAGGAAGGGAATGAGTTGTGGGGGTTATTATTGCTCTGGAGAACATAATTTAGGCAATGAAGAAGACATAGATGTGTAATTGGGGTTATCGATATAGAGGTGTTGTATGAGGTAACCGAATAAATGGGATAGGATGGGATGAGCCGCATAGGTTTATCATAAGATATTTTTCTCTCTCCTCTTGTAGACCCTAACTAACACTTTAGCCAAGCCAGGTGTAGTCTACGTCAGCGAACCACATTGCTGTTCCTCCTCCCCTTCCCCCTGGAAAATACACACCACCTCCCGCATCCTTCTTTCCTTCACCCTCTTGCCTTTCTACACACAGGCTCTCTTCTCATTTACTAGTACGATCTCAAATGACACCATCCGAACTTTCATATATACTCTTGCAGGATGAATATCATATCTTAGATATTTCACCCGAAAACTTCTCTGAGCTAGAGCCATACATAGGAACAAGAGCGTATGTCCTCAAAGACTTTTATACCAGAACTGACCGAAGATAACAACTGATATATAGATACACTTACCGCCCCGCAATTGGCCAATTAAAAATCAAAATGGCGACCCAAATGCACGCAACAGTAGTGAACTGGGCTTCTGACTTCATTACTCAAGGCGCGGCACTTGGGGCATGGCGCCGTCCTGATCTTGAATTGCTTTCTGAGGGGCGGCTAGATGGCTTTGTTGCCCAATATGAAGGAATGTAAGTTGTACTCAAATAATAACTTCTACAAACATTCCTCTCACACGCTGCCAGAATCAAAGTTCCAGATATTGCAATTGTCCCCGGAGATCGTTCTTGGCCAACGATCGTCTTTGAGGTTGGCTATGCAGAACCAGTTGAGGACCTGAAAGATGATGTTAAGCTATTGCTGGAGGGGAGTGGTGGGAAAATTAGCAAGGCCATTATCGTCAAGGTTGAACCACTCCGTGAGGGGGAGACAGAAATACAAAGCGGATTTGTAGAAATGTATCACTTGAAGGATGGCAGTGTGAAGAAAGAAGGTGGTAGGAAGGAGATTTTTTACCACTATCCGATATCAGGTTTTACTTTTACTAACTCCTTGATTTAGAACCTATTCCCACCACCGTTGAGTCATGCATCTCAGAAACTCAAGATCAACCTTCACCATATTCTCAGAAGTGAGTTCGCTAAGTTGGCGAGCGTGGGCTGGGAGAGGGATGAAGAGATTGCCCTTCCCTTGGACCCTCTCCGAAGGTATATTGAGAAAGCCACCCGCAGGCACTTAATCCGGAAGGGTGTTTTGCCGGATGACAATGTGGTGGATAACTATGACTTGCCAGTGGCTGGTGACAATCAATAGGAGGATGACAAGGACTAGGCTTAATGACTTTGTGGTAGGCTCGTTCAAAATCCATTATTCGAGTGATGAGAGAAATATTTCTAATCGTTGTAAAGAACAGGTTGTTAGTGATGTTGGATATCTTGGGTTGTTCGCCGAAGCTTAGTTATTACGTTTAGCTTGGTTGCAAGCGGCTATGGGGCTCACTTGTCTTCTTCACACTGTTTTGTTTTGCTTTTCTTTTCTCTCTCAACTCAACTCAACAAGTTCTAAACACTAAACTAGACCAACGAAACTGCTCTTACCATGACTCTCATTTTCCCTTTGAATCTTGCTCTTGCCTTCACTCCCAGTAAAGCTCTGTCCACAGTATCTCTACCCATCAAGCGGTCCGCAAACACTTTATTCTCTCTACCGCTTAAAGAACTCGGCCGACTGCGGATCATTTCCAACAACTGCAGATCAGATGTTCTTGGAGAAGTATCCCGTTCCTACAATGACCTTTATTTGATTTATTTCCTTTGTTGGTATTGTCTTGTGGGTTCTTGTGCTCTTCCTTTTCCTAAGAGAAGCAGCCCATCCCTTCACTACTATGATAGCTCCTCGTTTGTTCCTGCTCTCTTAATCATACAATCTCACTTGTACTCTCCTCCTTCTATCACTGTTTGTTAACCCCATTTGCCCATAGTCGAAATCCGAAGACCCTGTTTGCTTTGTTGGCATTCGCCTAAGCATTTCCCTACCAAAATGGGTACATTGAGAAGGCATTGACCGAGTAATGGTGTTGGAATATCACTATCACAGCCCTTGGATAGATCCGGCTTAAGTTCGTACTCTAGCCACGCAAACTTCAAGAGTCTGTCTAAGAATATTATTTTTCCGTACCATATGTGCCATACCCGGTTCTGCAAATGTAGCCTATATGGTCCTCTGTGGGTATCAATGATCCCTTGATCGTGGACCTACCTGTGCAGTACAGCACCTGTTACATGCGAAAACTACTGCGTGACATAGAAACTCAACTCTCCCTACTTAAGTCTATGAAGTGGTGGGTTGGTAGGTATCCATCAAGCATGACAATGTGCGGTTCCTCAAGCTATCCCATTTATGGTAACCAGTCCGTATTGTTGGTATAATATGGTTTTGAAATAGTTGTTCATGACCTTGAGAATCTGGGCGCTATTATACACCAGTTCTCCTTTATACCAGAGAATACAAATTATCTATCGTTTAGGGAAAAGAGGTAAAGGAAGAAATATCCTATATGAGAGAAAAATGAAAACAGGAAAGAAAGAAGAAAAGGGGAAAGAAAGGAAAGAAATGAAAGGAATCGCGGGCCGGAATTTACGGGGCGAGGGGGGTTAAATGATGGGATGAAAACTGAAGGCTTGGATCGGATCTTCTCACAACAATAGAATACTTGCCCCATTACAGACCAAGCTCCACTATTCCTTGCAAACAGACACATAAATCCTCGTTCGATAATGAAAACAAATCACAGGTGGGGGGGCTCATGAGGGTATGGTGTATATGGCGATTGTCATCTCAGGGGATTTCCGTCGTATATAAAAGGTGATGTCTAGCCACAGCCACCATGGGACACATACCGGGAAAGGAGAGTGCGGTGGCCATTTCCACACGGTAGTGCCTTGAATTGTACGGGAGATTACCACTTTGCGAGAGAGTCGCACTACTGCCACGGGTATCTGGCAGTTATCTGGCATGTCGGGGTTGACCTCTTCCTGTTCGAGCAGTACTTTCCCCACTGCCTCGTGTCCTTTTGAAGCGGCAAAGGCGAGCGGTGTCCAGCAATTATTATCCCACCTGTTGGGATTAACCTCTTCCCGTTCGAGTAGTATTTTCACTACCCCCTCATGTCCATGCGAAACGGCATGCAAAAGCGGCGTTTTGTCTTCTCTATCTGGCTCGTCGGGACTGACCTGTCCCCATTCGAGTGGTATTTTCACCACTCCCTTATGTCCTTCCTAAGAGGCAAGCGAGGCAGGTGTCCTGCCGTAATTACTTGGCTTGTTGGGATTGACCTGTTTCCCTTCAAGTAGTATTTTGACCACTCCCTTGTGGCCAGACGATGCATGCGTGAGCGGTGTCCAACCACTATTATCGGGCTTGTCGGGACTGACATCTTCCCCCTCGAGCAGTATTTTCACCACTTCCTCACATCCATTGTGAGCAACCCATGCAAGTGGCGTGCGACCAGAAAAATCTTCTGTTGATATCATAATATCCCATGTGTATCAAACCAGCCACAACTTCAATAATTCCGAAGAAGGAATCCTCAGTGCAGCCCGCTAAACGGAGAGTACACTGGAGGACAAAAGTGCATGAGTTTTTCCGCATTGCAACCAGCGAAAAAAAAGAGATCTTCACATCTGGAATAAAGTACACAGGGCACCGATCACCGCCACCATGCCTCCATGAACCCCTTACACAGTGTCACTGCATGCTTAAGTCAAGTCTCTCTTAGAACTAGCAATTTTTTCAGGCAAAAATGGGAGTTGGGCTAGGGTTGTGGAGCCGAAGGTCGAGCACCCCCACGTGTTGATGGTATTTGCTGGGTAACTTAACTTGCTCTCAGGAGAAGACTCACTTTGAGGTGCTTGACTCACCTATTTCCACCATTTGTTGGCCTAGAAGACTAAGTTTTACAAGGTAATGCAAGGTCTCTGCAGCCTTATCAGTATTCTTTCTTTAGCGTGCATCGGCAGGTTGTGTTGCTGGCATTGTGTTGGATTTTAACCTCACTGGTGTTCGAGAGATTTGTTTTTTTTAGCGATGGTTGCGTTGTACGAAAACTCATGCACTTTTGTCCTCTGGTGTAAGTATTGTCCGGGGACAAAAATAACGGCGGTATCAACGGGCGAAAATCTTCGGCAATGACAACGGCCTCCCCTACCAACCCCACTATCATGAAAACCAAAAAAAATTAGAAAAATGTAAATACATAGTAGAAATTAATATTTGGTATACCATCCATCAGCCTTAATAATTGCCTCTATTCTATCCACCATTGACCCTGCCAAAGTAGTAAAAACCTTTGGGTCCAGAAGTTCCCAACAATTAGCGATTGCCTCCTCTATTGCCTTCTTGACCACATTGACACCCCTCATAAGATATAGCTCAGGATAGTGCTTATGAAGCTTATCTTTCACCAGAGACCAAACATTTTCAATTGGATTGAGATCTGGTGAATAGGCAGGAATTTCTATAAGAGCAATTCCCTGCCTTCTGAGCCATCTCCTAAAAGGCAAGTGAGTCTTAGCATTGTCAATGATAAAAAATACCTCTTCTTCTCCAACATCTTCCCTGATGTCCTCCAATATCCCTAGAAAGTCATAATGATCATAGACATCAATAATTGACATTCCAGTAACTCCACCCCAAGCAGAAGAAGGATCAGGAAAAACAGGTAAAAAAAGACCATAAGTTTGACCATAAAAAAACCGGTCATCATGTGGCTATTCCCTCTTTCTCCTCTCCTAGAAGTAGGTTCAACACAATCCGTATTCCACTTCTCATTTGGGTATCTAAATACCCATTTTCTCCTCTTTTCTCTAAGCCTTTTCACAGATACCTGATCCCTCCAGATTGCCTTCCATCTCCATATCTCCCTTGTGCAATGCCTAGGGGCTAATACCGATTCAAACCTGTCCTGAGCCAGGTCTTCATTCAAATGAACTCTCTCTTGTGCCACCCATTTTTTAAGATGCTTTTGTGCAATTCTTCACTTTACTGTTTTGGTAGAAACATTGGGTGCAAATATTTTAGCAATCCCAAAATATGTAGTATGGCAATGCATCTGCAAAAGAAATACCTTGCGTTCTGGCTCTCCCCGCTCACCCTGTGGGACAGACATTCTAGGCACTTATAACGTAAACTCCTGTTCTGGGTGTGTCCTCCCGGGCTCATTCTGTCCGGAAGTGAAAGGGCCGCGTCCAATGCGTCCGGAGGGGCAAGTAAGCGTCCGGATGCAGTGGACGCGGCCCTTTTGTGTCCTGACGCATTTGAGCCCCCCTGGCGCAGCCACCCCCCTGATACTCTACCCCCAGCGCCCATCCTCTTCATCCCTTCGCTCCCAATGCACTCGTTCCCATGCTGCCCTTTTGCGGAGGTCGTGCGGCTTCGACATCTCTCCTTCCGGCTTCTCCCCAGATATGCGCGCCCACCAGCTTTCTTTCCCTGATACCCTCTCTCCTTTAACCCCATCACTAACCTCCCCCTGAATCCATTTCTCATCCGGAACCCCACCAACATGACATCCGCTTCTCCCACACTCGCGGATTTCTTCAGTGCTCTCACATATTCGGCGGACGTTTTCCCGTCATTACTTCCTCCGCCCACCTCCCTCCCAATAGGTTCAGCCCTTTCACCTCCACCCTCTGATCCCAGCCCCTCTTCTGCCATATCCGGCAGACCTCCCCCCTCTCTTGCCCTTTTGTGCGGCTCTCTCCTCAGCTCTCCATATCCTATCTCGTCTACTGCATGCCTCTCGTGGCCTCCCCAGCCTCTTAGAGTCCGCTCGCGCGCTTCCACCGTCTTCCCCGGCCTCTTACAGTTGGCTCGCGGGCTCCCACCATCTTCCCCGGCTTCTCACAGCCCCCCAGACACATTCCCGTGCATGGTAACCTACAGCTGCCCGCTAGACGACTTACCCGAACCTGCACAGTTTATAACCCTCTGCTCGACACATTCCCATGCCTTCCGAACCTACAATTGCCCGCTAGATGCCTTACTCATACTTGCGCGGCTTATAACCATCCGCGCAATTCATTCTTAGGCCTTTCCTGCCCACCAACTCGCACACTACTATTGTTTGACCATTCCTGACCCTTTTAGCACACGTAATTTAATTTAATTTTATTACATATATATACACGATCAGCGAGTGGTGATAAAACCATTCTCACTATCCTCTCGATCGGTTTCTTCCACATGGGATTCCGCCTCCCCACGGTCTTGGAACTGCACTGCACCAACGAGTGCTCCCTGATTGGGCCCATGTTCTTGCTGCGGCTCGTGCCGACCAGGGCCCCCTCCTGTATCCACGAGGCCTCCAGCGGCCTCCAATTCATCCAGCTCCATATCACAACCAAACTCCCGCCTCAATGGGTCCTCATCATTGTCATATCGTACCATCCTCTCAACCCACTTTCCCTGCTCCTTCGGGATTCTGGCCTCCAATGTCGTCCTTATCCACTGGATAAGTGGACATTGCCAAACTCTTCTCGTTTTGCCCCACGATCGTGTCTGACGTTCCGGCAGGGCTATCTATCAGTTAGCTGACCTTTCACCCAACTCGAGTACTTGCTGTTTTCAAAGGTGTCCGGATGCCCGGGCCGTCAGGGGATCCGTACACTTTCGAAACCTGCCAGTACACATTGTGTTTCTTACCCCCGGAAGTGGCCCTTGTAAAAGCCACATTATCGATACAGATGCCAGTCCGCCAACATTGCAGTGAATGACATAATATGGCGGCTGTCAGACAGATAAACGGGCCATCGATCTGAACCAGGAAACTCTCATCTGTCATGCCTTTCCTTTTCGGGGCAGAGTAATATTGAGCAAATATCAGACCCGGAATCTGGGGTGCTAGGAATCTAAGAGAAATTGGCTGTGCACTGGATTTGATCGATTTACTCTTAGTCCGACTAGAAACAATGCTGACAAATGTCAAAAAGATAGCTTATAGCTGCCCGGCGGGCAAATGCACCTATCCTCCTCTAGTAGATATTCTACTCTTTGTGCGCAGGCTCTTGGATCCTCAATATTGAGCTCATAGAGTTCTGTTATAGCCTTATTTGCTGTATGCAGATACTGAGATCTGCATCCATCAGCAAAAATAATACCGGGCGTCCTGTGCGCCCCGTGCGTCTGACCCCCGGGACGTCGGAATGCTAATCGCGAATCAGGACGTAACGTCGGATCGACGTCGCGTCCTGACTTTGCGTCACCTAGCGCCATCCGTCCTGACGCCATCCGGACACGGACCCCTACGTCCTGTGGGTCCTGACTGCGTCTGGTGCTCCTCTATTACCTCCTGACTCCCCCTGATCTACGACTCTTCCGTTCCTACTGCGTCGGGTCCTCCGCTGTTGCGTTCTGACTGCGTCGGATCGATGACTCTCCCGCCCTGATGCCGGTTCCTTCTCAGCGAACGTCAGAGCTTCACTCATCTTCAGATCTCGCGTCCTAATGTTTTCACACCCTGCCGACCTCGTCCGGATCCCACGATCCGCATCTCTC
>Ga0307517_10000132_pt1 | contig 113054 bp, 120 predicted proteins | sample 23_EM_MG_FD_194515 | JGI IMG/M metagenome (GOLD analysis project Ga0307517, IMG submission 194515) | Populus trichocarpa ectomycorrhiza microbial communities from riparian zone in the Pacific Northwest, United States - 23_EM | ecosystem: Host-associated > Plants > Roots > Unclassified... | reverse complement strand
CCAAGTCGCGAGGGTGCGAGATCGCATTGGCGCACCGTGGTACCGGCCAAGCGGTCTTTCCTGCAGCGCAATAAATGGCCAAGCTGCTAATTTGCCCATGTTTTGCTCAACATTTCCCGGACGCCACCCTTGACTAACGGTAGATAACAGTAGATTGGATCCAATCACGGGGCAAGAAGTTTGGGCAGTCAAAATGGACAAGGGTGGGGCAATAGCTCGGTCTGACGTTAGTCCAGGTGCGGCAGGCGCGCTGCTCACGATATCGGGCGTGACACGCAGTTTTTACGGCGTAGCCGCGCTACGTGGCGTCGATTTCGAAATTCGGGAAGGCACGTTGACGGGCCTCATTGGTCCAAACGGCGCCGGAAAGTCGACCCTCTTCAACGTCGTCTCCGGCCAGTTTCCGCCTGACGGGGGAACGGTGACTTTCGCCGGACGCGAAATTACCGGGAAGAAGCCGCATCGCATTGTCCACGAAGGGCTGATCCGCACCTTTCAACTCGCCCGCGGCTTTCCAAAGCTGTCGGTGTTCCAGCATCTCATGCTGTATGGTCCGCGGCAGGCGGGAGAAAGCTTGTGGACCGCCACTGTCGGCACGGCTGCTGCCCGACGCCGCGAGCAGGAACTTGCCGAGCGCGCTTGGTCGACAGCGCGGCGACTGCGGCTCGATGCCGTGATCGACAACCCGGTTACGGCGCTCTCCGGCGGACAGAAGAAACTCGTCGAAATCGGCCGTGCGCTGATGGCAGAACCGCGGATGATCCTGCTTGACGAGCCCATGGCTGGCGTTAACCCGACGCTGACGGGCGAGATCGCCGAGCACCTCATTGCGCTTAACCGCGCAGGCATCACGATTTGCCTTATCGAGCATGACATGGCGTTGATCCGCGAACTCTGCGATCCCGTCATCGTCATGGCCGAGGGGAAGACGCTGACCATGGGCACGTTCGCCGAAGTGGCGGCGGACGCCCGCGTTCAGGAAGCCTATCTCGGGAGGCGGCATTGAGCGTCCTTGTCGCCGAGAACGTCGTCGGCGGCTACGGCGCGTCGGAGCAGATACTCAAGGGGGCGTCGGTCCGCGTCGGGCAGGGTGAGATCGTTACGATCATCGGCCCCAACGGCGCCGGCAAGTCGACCCTGCTCAAGGCGATAGCCGGGCTGCTCGAGGCGCGTGAGGGGCGCATCCTCTTTGGGGATGTCGACGTGACGGTTGGCGGCGCTCTCGATCGCGCCAGGGCGGGTATCGCTTTCGTGCCGCAGGAGCGCAACGTGTTCGGAACGCTCTCGGTCGCCGAAAACCTCTCCATCAGCGCCTTCCTTGCACCGAACGAGGCGACCATGCGCTCCGAGCGGATTTACGACCGCTACGCCATGCTCGCCGAAAAGCGCAAGGCGCAAGCGCGCACATTGTCGGGCGGCCAGCGGCAGATCCTCGCGATGGCGATGGGGCTGATGAGCGAGCCGAAGCTGATGCTGCTCGATGAACCGACCGCCGGCCTCTCGCCCAAGGCCGCGGACGAGTTGTTCGACGCGATCGTTGCCCTCAACCGCGATGGTCTTCCGGTGCTCATGGTCGAGCAACACGCGGTCGAGGCGCTCAATATTTCAACGCGAGGATATGTGCTCGTCGCGGGACGTACTGAAGTCGAGGGAGAGGGGCGCGCCCTTGCGACCGATCCACACATCCGCCGCCTGTTCCTCGGCGGATGAATAGCGAACAGGGAATAAACAGAGGGGTCTCTCACATGTCAAATTTCGTATTCGATCCAGTTCGACGCCTGTTTCTGCAATCCACGGCATTCGCGACCGTCGCGTCCCTGCTGCCGACGGTCGCGTTCGCACAGGGGCAGCCGATCAAGCTCGGAGCACTCGTACCTCTGACGGGGGCCGGCGGCTCGTACGGAGTCCCGATGGCGAAGGTCGCCAAGGCCATCGTCGATGAGGTGAATGCCAGCGGGGGTGTCAATGGGCGCAAGCTCGAGCTTGCCGTCGAAGACGATCAGACAAACCCCGAGGCGGCCGTCCGTGCGGCGCGCAAGCTCATTGATATCGACAAGGTCGTCGCGATCATGGGCACCTGGGCTTCGGCGGTCACGACCGCTGTGGCTCCTCTGTGCTGGGAATCGAAGACGTTTCTCACGACGACATCAGGTGCCGATTCGATCACGCTGCTGCCGCACCAGGGTTACCTGATCCGCACCCAGCCCAACACGATGCTGCAGGGTCGCAAGTTCGGCGAATACGCCATCGAGAGGGGCGCCAAGCGGGTATTCTTCGTTTCGCCACAGACACCTTTCGTCAAGAGTCAGCTCGACAGCATTACCGCTGCGGTGAAGAAGGCGGGCGGCGAAACAGCCTCACTCGTCTACGACGACAAGAAGCCGTCCTACCGGACCGAGGTCGACGAAGTGCTCCGGTTCAAGCCGGACGCGATCATCTTCGGCGGATACACGCCCGATACGACTGTCATCCTGAAGGACGTCTACCGCGCCGGTTACACCGGGCTGAAAATCGCATTCGGCTATTCGGTCAACCAGAAGCTGATCGAGAGCGTCCCGGCTGAGACTGTTGAGAACATCGTTACGATCTCGCCTTCGCCGGCTGAAGGTTCGGACGCCTATGCCCGCGTTGCCAAGTTCGCGGGAGTCACAAATCCCGACCCTTACACCGCGCAAATCTATGACCAGATCAACCTTGTCATCCTCGCACTTGCCGCCGCAGGCTCTACCGAACCGAGCGGCACTGCCATCAAGGATAGTGTGCGCAAGGTGAGCCAGGGCAAGGACGGTACCAAAGTCACTAATGCGCCGGACGGCCTCAAATTGCTCGCCGGTGGCAAGGTCGTCGACTATGACGGTGCGAGTGGCCCGTGCGAGTTCACGGATATCGGCGACATCCTCGATTGCAAGTTCCGCTACGACGAGGTGAAGACCAGCAAGCTCGTGCTGCTCAAGATTGCTTGAGCGTGCTCACCAACATCCTGCAGGCGCTGCTTAACGGAGTGATGACGGGGACGCTCATCGCGATCCCCGCCATCGGCTTCACCGCGATCTTTGCGGTGCTGCGCTATCCCAGCTTCACCGTCGCGGCCTACACGACGATTGGTGCCTTCGCGGCTTGGTACGCCAACGTGCGCTTCGGCATCGGCGTCTTGCCCGGACTCATCGTTGCCGCGGTGGTGGCGGGGGCAATCGGCGTGCTGGCAGAGGAAAAAATCCTTGGGCCGCTGCGCCCGGCAGGCGCACTCACCACCGCCATCGGCTCGATCGCGCTCAATCTCGTGCTGGAGAATGTAATCCGTTTCGGGGCCGGCAACGACCTCAGGGGATTCGACCTGCCGCTCTATCCCGATATGCGCTTCGCCGGGTTACGGGTCGGCGCGCAGCAGATCGAGAATCTCATCCTCGCCGTCGCCGTCATGGCACTGGTGTTTGTGTTCCTGCGTTACACGCGCTTCGGGCGTGCAATGCGAGCCGTCGCCGACAACGCCGACCTCGCCCGACTCAAGGGGATCGATCCGCGCCGTATCGCAATGGTCGCGGTGGCGCTCGGGGCAGCGCTAGCCGGGATCGGCGGTGTCCTCCTCGGTCTCGACACATCCATCGATCCGTTGACGGGCTATCGAATTCTGTTGTCGGTATTCGCGGCTGCGGTGCTCGGCGGCCTCGGGTCCGTGCCGGGCGCAATCGTCGGCGCGCTTTCCATCGGCATTGTCGAGGAATTAGCGCTGCTCGTCGTTCCCGCGACTTATCGCAGCGCGATCGGGTTCGTCGCGATCCTGCTCATGCTGACATTCCGCCCGCGCGGCCTCCTTGGCGAAAGGGCGACGTAATGACGTCCTATGTTACTTTTATCGCGACGATCGGCGGCATCTATGCGCTGCTTGCGCTCAGCCTGAATCTCGTCTGGGGTTCGACAGGGCTCGTCAATCTCGGCCTCGCCGGCTTCTTCGCGGTGGGCGCTTATGCGTCGGCGATCACGACCGGGGCTGGCGCACCGGTCCCGGTCGGTCTTCTCGCGGCGGTTGCCGCCAGTATTGCAGCGGGCCTTCTGGTGACCTTTGCCACGCTGCGCCTGCGAGACGATTACCTGGCCATCGTCACGCTCGGTTTCGCTGAGGTCGTGCGTCTCGTTGCCGTCAACGAGCGCTGGCTCACCAACGGCGCGGACGGAATCTCCGGTATCCGCGCGCCGTTCAAGCAGGCGCTCGGCTCGCAGGGGTTCGATCTGTTTTATTTTGGACTCGTCTCCACGTTTGTCGTGCTCGTCTGGTTCGTGCTGCGCCGGATCGATCTGTCGCCGTACGGCCGGACGCTCAAAGCCATCCGGGAGGACCAGGAACTCGCGGCCTTCGCAGGCAAGAGCGTGCTGCGCTTCAAATTCGAAGCCTTCGCGTTGTCGGCTGCGATCGCCGGCCTTGCGGGAGCGCTGTACGGACATCAGCAGTCCTACATCTCCCCCGACCACTTTCAGCCGCTCATCACGATTTATATCTTCCTCGCCGTAACCGCCGGCGGGGTCGGGCGGCCGGTTGGTGCAGTCGCCGGCGCCTATGCCGTCGTGGTCTTCCTGGAAACGACACGCTTCGTCGCGGCCGTCGTCCCCGGCCTGGAGCCCGTGCAAATCGCATCCGTGCGCGAGATGCTTGTCGGTGCCGCTCTCATCCTGGTATTGCGGTTGAAGCCGCAGGGCATTCTGCCGGAACGCATTCTCAAAGCTCCGAGGCCGACATGACCGAACGCATTCTGGAAATCCTTGCCGCGCAGGAAAGGCCGGGCCAGCCCGACGTCATTTTCACTGCACTCGACGAACTCACGCGTTCTCTCGTCGGCCACCAGCTTTTCACATTGCTCTACGTCGATGGCGACGACGTTGCCCGCGTCTACTCGAATAGGCCGGCGGAATACCCCGTCTCGGGTCGAAAACCGATGGGTAACACGCCGTGGGGCGATCTCGTGCTCAAAGCTCGCAAACCCTATCTCGGCCGTGACAAGGAAGGCATTCGCTGGGCCTTCTTCGACCATGCGCTGATCGAAAGCATGGGACTCGGCTCCGTCATCAATATTCCGGTGGTCTATGACGGGGCCTGTATCGGCACCATGAACCTGCTCGACGCCGAACATTACTACCGCCCCGAGCATGTCGCGCCTGTCGCGGCGCTTGCCCCACTGCTCATCCCCGCTTTCCTGGAGGCGCGTCGCCGCGCCGCTTGAAGAGGTTTCCGCAATGACCATGCTTCTCCTGAAAAATGCCCGTATCGTCGATGGCACGACGTCCGTGCGCCCGCCTCCGACGCAGGTTGTCATTGAGCATGACCGCATCCGTGAGGTCGGCGCGAAGGCCAAGGCCGCCAACGCGGAGGTGATCGACCTCGCCGGCAAGACGCTGATGCCGGGCTTGATCGATTGCCATGTCCACACCATTGCGGTGCTCGCCGATCTCGGCCGCAATGCCATGTTGCCCGATTCCCTCGTAACGGCGCGCGCGACCCGCGTGATGCATGACATGCTGATGCGCGGCTTCACGACCGTGCGCGACGTCGGCGGTGCGGATTTTGGCCTGAAATGCGCCGTGGAGGAGGGGATCTTTCCCGCCCCGCGTCTGATCATTTCCGGCAAGGCGCTGAGCCAGACCGGCGGGCATTGCGACTTTCGCGGTCGGTTCAACGACAATCCGACGCCGACCACGGGCTTCAGGTTAGGCTCGCTCGGACGGATCTGCGACGGGGTGCCGGAGGTTCGGCGCGCGGCCCGCGAGGAAATGAAGGGTGGCGCCGACTTCATCAAGATCATGGCCAATGGCGGCTGCGCGTCTCCGACGGACCCGATCCATTTCTTCGGCTTCTCGCGTGAGGAGTTGCTCGCCGTGGTCGAGGAGGCCCAGAGCGCGGGCACCTACGTCTCGGCGCATATCTATACCGACGATGCCATCCGCCGCTGTGTCGAGACCGGCGTTCATTCGCTGGAGCACTGTAACCTCATCAAGGCGGATACGGCGAAGCTCGCGGCGAAGAAGGGCTGCTTCGCGGTGCCGACCCTCGTCACCTACGACAAACTCGCAAGCGAAGGGAGCAGCCTCGGTTTTCCGCCCGACTCGATCGCAAAAGTCGAGGTCGTGCGCGCCGCCGGCATGGAATCCCTCGCGATCATGAAAAAGGCCGGTCTGCCTATGGCTTATGGCTCGGATCTGCTCGGCGAGATGCACCGGCACCAGTCGGAGGAGTTCGTCATTCGCGGGCGCGTGCTGCCCGCCCATGAAGTCATCGCCTCGGCGACGACGGTTGCCGCCAGGCTTTGCCGAATGGAGGGACAGATCGGCACCATCGCTGCCGGTGCCTTCGCCGATCTCGTCGTCGTCGACGGTGACCCGCTCAAGGACCTCTCGCTGCTGACCCACCAGGGCGCTCACATGCCCCTGATCATGCAGGCGGGCGCTGTCATGAAGAACACTTTGACCAGCTGAAAAACGAAACCATGATCACAGGGAATCCGTCATGACCATCAATCGCCGCCTACTCCTCGCAACGATGGCCAGCACGGCATTGCTCGCCGGCAACCGAGCCAGCCTTGCGCAAGGCTCCGGAATCTTCCGGATTGGCGCCCCGAACTGCATTACCGGCGCCGGCGCCGCCTACGGGACCGGCATGCAGAAAATGCTTCGGGCGGGCGTCGAGGCGGTCAACGCAGCAGGCGGGGCGGCTGGCCTCAAATTCGAGGTCTCGACAGAGGATACGCAGACGCAACCGCAGGCCGCCGTTCTCGCGGTGAAAAAGCTTATCGAGGTCAACAAGGTCCAGGCGCTCCTCGGCATCTGGTCATCAGGCGAATCGTTGGCGACGTTGCCGCTCGCCAACGACGCAGACCTGCTCTTCATGAATACCTCGGGCGCGCCGGCGCTGTCGGTGCCCCCAGCGAACGCGAAAGGACTTTCGTTCCGCTTTCAGGCCACCAACGATCGCTTCGGAAGAGCGTTCGCTGAAATCGCGGAAAAGGAAGGGTTCAAGCGGCCGGCCACGATGGCTTTCAACAACGCGTCCGGCATCGGCAATACCGAAGGATTCCGCAAGGCGTGGGAAAAGAAAGGCGGAAAGGTCGTCGAAGCGGTCGTCTACGAACCGAACCAATCCAGTTACCGTTCCGAATTGCAGAAAGTCCTCGCCGCCAAGCCTGATGTGATTGTCACCGGTTCCTATATCGCCGACACGACGATCATTCTTCGTGAATGGTACCAGACCGGGGATACTCAGAAGTGGATCATTCCGGGCTGGGCCGCCAATTCCGATCTCATCAAGGCGATCGGGCCGCAGGTTGCGGAGGGGATCATCTCCGTGGAGTCCGTCTCCAACGAAGGTTCGAATGCCTTCAAGGCGTATGACGCCGCCTATCAGAAGGCGATGAATGCCCCGGGTCTGGGCAACGCCTATGCGGCGATGGCCTGGGACATGGTGATCGTTCTGGCGCTCGCCATTGAGGCGGCAGGCAAGGCCGACACCGCGGCCATCAACGCCAAGATCCGCGAGATTGCCAATCCTCCGGGGACGGCAGTCGCCACCTTTGCTGCAGGCAAAGCAGCCCTGAAGGCCGGCAAAATCAACTACGAGGGTGCATCGTCCGCACTCGATTTCGATCAGTATGGCGACGTCACGCCGGACTTCAGCATGTCCGCGGTCGAGAAGGGGCAAATCGTCCGCAAATACATCGTCAAAATCTGACATGACGGGCTTCCTGGAGCTTCTGGTTGCGGGACTGAACACTGGACTGGTCGTCGGTCTTGCGGCTCTCGCGGTGACGCTGGTATTCGGCGTCGCCCGTTTTGCGAACGCCACAACCGGCGACGCCATGTCGTTGGGCGCATACGCGGCGTTCGCCGGAGCGAACGTCACCGGGTCACTGATCGTGGGCAGCGCCATAGGCGTGGCGGCGGGAGCACTTGTTGGTGCCGCCAGCTACCTCCTGGTATTCCGAAAGCTCGTGGAACGATCGGCTGTGACGGCGCTCCTCGCTTCGATCGGCATCGGCCTTTTCATTCGCGCAGCGATCGGCCTGGCCTTCGGGCACCAGCAGAAGACCTTTCAGCTTCCTCTGGTGCGACCGTGGCGCATCTTCGATATCAGGATTCATCCTAACGACTTGAATCTCGCTCTCGTCGCGGCTCTTGCGCTCGCCGTGACGTTCTTCGTTCTGCATGGCACCCCCATCGGACGGCGTATGCGGGCCGTCGCGGATGACCTCAGTCTCGCGCGCGTCTCCGGCATCGCCCCGGCACGAGTCATGATCGCTCTGTGGCTGCTCGCCGGCGCGGTGACGTCAGTTGCGGGAATTATGCTCGGCATCAAAGCCGTCATCACGCCCGAGATGGGTTGGGAGATGTTGCTGCCCGCCTTCGCCGCGGCGATCCTTGGCGGCATAGGCCATCCGGTGGGCGCCGTGGTCGCCGGCATCTTGCTGGGCACCGTTCAGGAGATGTCGACGCCGTTCGTGGGCTTTACCTACAAGATCGCGATTTCTTTCCTTGTGCTCCTGCTTGCCTTGCTGCTGCGGCCGCAAGGTCTGTTCGGCCGCGTGGCAGGAGCGCGCTGATGGAGGCCTACATTATCGCGATCGCCATCATCACGGCGATTTATGTGCTGCTCGCGTTGGGTCTCAATCTTCAATACGGCCTGACGGGGCTGATCAACTTCGGTCATGTCGGATTTTTCTGCGTCGGCGCGTACACGGCAGCGCTTCTGTCAAAGCACCAGATTTCACCTTTGGTCACCTTTCCGGTTGCCGCGCTGTTGGCCGCCTTGGCGGCTTGGCCGCTTGGCGTCGTCAGCCTGAGACTACGCGAGGATTATTTCGCGATTGTCAGCCTCGGCTTTTCGGAAGTGGTTCGCCTCGTCGCGACCAGCGAGCGCTGGTTGACGAACGGCGTTCAAGGAATTTCCGGCATCCCGAAGCTGATGGACGGCCTTGTCCCGCGGGCGGCGGAGCCGGTGGCCGTGCTGGCGCTGCTGGTCGCGGTCAACCTTGGCGCGATTCTGATGATGCGGCGGATCGCAAGCTCGCCGTTCGGACGCGTCATCGAAGCGATCCGCGATAATGAGGAGGCGGTAAAGTCGCTGGGGAAGGATCCCGCAGGCTTCAAGATGAAGGTATTGATGCTGGGCGCCGCGCTGGCGGGCGTCGCCGGAGCCTTTTACGCACACTATATCAGCTTCATCTCGCCCGAGCAGTTTGTTCCGCTTGTTACGTTCCAGATCTGGATGGCGATCATCATGGGGGGCGTCGGCCGCGTGTCGGGCGCGCTGGTCGGCACGCTCATTCTGATGCTTTTCCTGGAAGGATCGCGCTTTCTGCGCGACATCATTCCCTTCATCCCGGACGTCGAAATGGCGAGTATTCGACTTGGTGTCGTCGGCGTTGCCATCGTTCTCTTCACGTTGTACCGGCCGCAAGGCTTGATGGGGGATTTCACACGGCGATGAGGCTCGAGATCGAATCCCTCACCATGGCCTATGGTGGCCTCAAGGTCGTGGACAATCTGTCGTTCACGATGCCGGCGGGCGACATCGTTGGCGTGATCGGCCCGAACGGCGCCGGCAAGTCGACGATGTTCTCCATCGTGACCGGTTTCCTCGTGGCGGATGCGGGCGATGTGCGCTTCCGCGGCGAAACGGTTACGGCTCTCTCGCCGGTTGCCAGGGCGAAGTCCGGCATGGTCCGCACCTTCCAGGTTCCGAGGGAATTCTCACACCTCACAGTGCGGGAGAACCTGCTCGCGGCAGCGCCGTCGCAAAGCGGCGAACGATTGCTCGATCTCTTTTTTCGGCCAAGCCGCGTCCGCGCGGAAGAAGCGCTGCTTGCAAAACGGGTCGATGAGCTTCTCGAGTTCCTGAAGCTCGGGAAGGTCGCGGGCATATCGGCCGGCCGGCTGTCGGGCGGACAGAAGAAACTCTTGGAACTGGGCCGCGCGCTGATGACCGGGGCGAAACTCATCCTCCTCGACGAACCATTCGCAGGCGTTAATCCGGTGTTGATCGAAGAGATATCGCAACGCATTCTCGAGCTCAACGCCGACGGCGTCGGTTTCCTCATCATCGAACATGACCTTGGCGCTCTGACGCGTGTCGTCTCGACCTTGCATGTGATGGACCGCGGCTGTTTGATTGCGTCCGGACGTCCGGCTGAGGTGCTGAAGGATCCCGTCGTCAGAGCAGCCTATTTGGGAGGCGCGTCATGACGCTGCTCTCGATCGTTGGATTGCGTGGCGGCTACGGCGATGTCGACATCTTGAACGGCGTCGATCTGACGCTGAACCCAGGCGAGATCCTGACGGTCGCCGGGACGAATGGCGCGGGCAAGTCGACCTTGGCGAAGGCTATCGTCGGTCTTCTGCCGCGTGTATCTGGCCGAATTCTCCTGGGAGGCGCTGATCTCGCCGGCATTCCGGCCGAGCGGCGCGCGCGGAGCGGTATTGGCTATGTTCCACAGGTGGCCAATGTTTTTCCATCCCTTACGGTGATCGAGAATCTCGAGGTCGTCGAAGGGGTGCAGGATCCGCGCAAGCGCATAGCCGAATTGCTGGCACTGTTTCCAGCCCTGGCGCAGCGCCGGAACGCGCGGGCCGGAAGTTTGTCCGGTGGTGAACGCCAGCAGCTTGCCTATTCTCGCGCGCTCATGACACGTCCGAAGATCGTCGTGCTTGATGAGCCGACTGCCGCGTTGTCGCCATCGCTCGTCACGGAGAGTTTTACTCGCATTGCCACACTCGCCGCCGACGGCACCGGCGTGTTGCTGATCGAGCAGCGCGCCAGGCAGGCCCTGGCGATCTCGCATCGCGGGGCGATCATGGATGGCGGAAAAGTGGCGATGGAGGGGGAGGCCGCGACACTTCTTGCCGACGAACGAGCGGCAAACCTCTATCTCGGGCATCACTAACAACTACGACAGCCTGGCGGCCGCCCGGCTACGTCAATTGAAAGCCGTGCGCCAGCGGATCGCGGTCATCGACGTAAATCGTATTGTGCCCGGTGACGCGCGCCCAACCCGCAACGCTCGGCATGATGGCGGCATGGTTGCCAACTTTCGCCGCGGCTTCGACGCGGCAGTTGAACATCGTCCCGATGATGCTTTCGTGAACGAATCCTGCGCCGATCGCCAGCCGGCCTTTTGCCACGAGTTGAGCCATTCGCGCCGACGATCCTGTTCCGCAGGGTGAGCGATCGATCGCCTTGTCGCCGTAAAATACCGCGTTGCGGGCGTCGGCGCCTGCCGCGCGCGGCTTGTCGCACCACATGACATGGCTGACGCCGCGGATGCGCGGGTCTTCTGGATGAACCGGAGCAAGCTTCCGCTCGGCCGCTTGACGAACGAGCGGACTCAATCTGACGATCTCGCCCGCAGACATCGCATCGAGCCCAGCCCAGCCCGCCTGCGGCTCGATGATGACGTAATAATTGCCGCCATAGGCCAGATCGACTTTCAACGTTCCGAGCCCCGGAACCTCGAGATCGACGTCGGCGGCGTGCAGGTAACTCGCAACATTGTATAGCCGAACCTGCTCGACATATTGGCCGACCTTTGTGTACTCGATCGTGATCTTTCCGGCCGGGGCCTCGATTGCCATGCGGCCTTCCTCGCTCGGTTGGACGAGCCCTTCCTCGATAGCCGCGGTGACGGTTCCGATCGTGCCATGCCCGCACATCGGCAGGCAGCCGCTTACTTCGATGAACAGAACGCCGAGATCGCAATCGGCGCGTGAAGGCGGGTAGAGAATGCTTCCGGACATCACGTCGTGACCGCGCGGTTCGAACATGAGGGCTCGGCGGACCCAATCATGGTCCCGCAAGAATATCTCGCGCTTTTCGGCCATAGGCACATTGGGAAGGATAGGGGCGCCTCCCGCCACGACCCGAACGGGATTTCCGCACGTGTGAGCGTCGATGCAAAAAAAGGTGTGGCGGGGCATGGAAATCCTCAATCCTGGACTAGCTGAAACGCGCTATCGAGTAGGGCGAGAGGTCGATCGGGGAGGGGACGCCACGGATCATATTTGAAATGAGCCGTCCAGTCGTCGCAGCATGGGTAAGGCCGAGATGCCCATGGCCGAAAGCATAGAATACGTTCGGATGCCGAGGCGAGGCGCTTATCACCGGCAAGCTGTCCGGCGTTGCCGGACGGTGACCTGCCCAGTTCGTTCCGCCGTCTGTCCGCAGGCTTGGCAGGTACCGCGCTGCCAGCGTCACCAATGCTTGGGAACGCTTGAAGTTCGGTTCGGCATGAAGGCCTCCGAATTCCGCTGCACCGCCAATTCGCAGCCCGCAGCTCAACGGTGTCGCCACGAACTTTCGCTCGGCGAAGATGACTTCGCGGCCAAGGGCCACGCCCGGATCCGGCAGCGTCGTGTTGTAGCCCCGCTCGCTCTCGAGCAGCACCCGATCGCCCAGACGTTGCGCAAGTTTTCCCGACCATGCACCGGCCGCAACGACGACCTTTGTCGCTGCGATGGAACGCCCGTCAGCCAGATTGACTTGGGTCATCGCAGCGTCGGAATTGGAAATATCGGTGACGTCGCCCGTGATGAACGTGACGCCGTGGGTCCGAAGCCATTCTCTGAGGGAGTCGACCAAGCGCTTTGGGTCGTTGATGTGAGACCATTGCGGCGTGAAGACTGCCCGCTGGACGATCGTCCCTAATGCCGGCTCCATTTCGCGCGCTTCTTCGCCGGTAACGTTCTCGATGGCGATTCCGTGGTCTCGCTTGAGTGCCCACTCCCCGGCGTCCTTCCGGAAGCCTTCCTCGCTCTCGTATACCGTGAGAGCACCCCGCTCATTCAACTCGCCCGACAGGCCGGTTTCGGCAAGCAGCGACCGCAGGTCTTCGTATACACGGTTGTTGAGCGCGGACAGTGCCGACGAAATCCTCGCTACCTCCTTCGGCGTGCCGGCTTGCGAAAACCGCCATAGCCAGGGGATGAGGTTGAGCGCGTGAGTGGGCCGAACAGCCAACGGCCCGAGCGGATCGAGCAACCAACGCGGAACCCGCCATGCAAGTCCTGGAACGGAGGCCGGGACGATCTCCGTCACTGCAATCCCGCCAGCGTTCCCAAATGACGCCTTGTCGCCTTCAGGAGCGCGATCGACGACGGTCACCGCGGCTCCTTCCCGAAGGAGGTAGTAGGCGGTCGCGATCCCCACGATACCTGCGCCGACCACCACGGCCGATTCCGTTGCCAAACGCATATTCTCCTGTAATCGACGTGCCGGTTGTTACCAGCCGACGTGAAAGCGTGCCTGCCGTAGCGCCGCCACGGGTGCAGATGTCAGTTTCAGGCCGCCTCGGCTGATCGGCTTTGCTTGATCGCGATTATCAGGTTTTGCCCGGCATCCTGAATGTGTTTTCTGAGATAGGGGACGGCCCGCTCTGCGTCCCGAGCCTTGCAAAGACGCAGAATTTCGCGGTGCTCATGCTCCGCATCGACGAGTCCGCCCGGCGTCAGAATCAACAGCAACCGAATGTATCGATCGGTCTGGACGTTGATGCCTTGGATAACGGAAAGTGTTTGGACGCGTTGCGCTGGGACATAAAAACTGCGGTGAAACTCCCAGTTGAGACCGCCCCAACTGTGGACATCCCTGCGGTGATAAGCATCCTCGAGCTGGGTGAGGATCGACTGCGAATTCGCCAAATGTTCGTCGGTCATGCGAGGGATTGCGTGTCCCAGGATCTCGCATTCCAGGAGCGCCCGTAGCTCAAAGAGCTCGCCGATCTGCTCTGTTGGAATAGACGTAACGATCGCGCCCTTGTGGGTCTTCATCGCGACCAGGCCCGACGCTTCCAACAGACGAAGCGCTTCACGTACTGGCATGCGGCTTACTTCGTACTCTTCCGCGATCGCCTCTTGAACGAGAGGATCGCCCTCTTTGAATTCGCCACTGAGAATGCGCTCGCGAAGCGACTCGGCCAGCGTTTCAGGCAAGCTGTGACGCTTAATTTTATGAATCGGAGGGCGTCGCCACTTCTCGGACATTTCGAATCCTGTCTCCACCTCTAGATGGATCCAACGTAGATAAATGGCTTCTATTCCAATAGGATAGCCAGATTCGTGCGGATTTTTGAGAGCAATATAGCGCATCTGGTATTCCGATTAAAGTAGATACACCAATTGATAAACTGTATATTGGATCCAATTACAAGCTCACGAAAGGGACCGACAATGACCGTTTGGAAGGGGGTTTTCCCCGCCGTTACGACGAAAATGAATGAAGATGGGAAGATCGATCTGGCTGCGACACAGTCCAGCCTCGACCGGCTGGTCGATAAGGGCGTGTCGGGAGTGATCGTTCTGCCCATGCTCGGTGAGAACGCATCACTTGTTCCAGCCGAGCGCGAAGCCGTTATCCGCGCTGCTGTCGAAGTTGTCGCCGGCCGCGTGCCGGTGTTGTCCGGTCTTGCAGAGATCACCCTCGAAACGGCGAAGGCGCACGCCCGCGCTTATGAGGGCTTCGGCGCCCAGGGCCTGATGGTCTTCCCGAGTCTCGCCTACAAGACAGATCCGCGTGAAACCGTGGCGTGGTACAAGGGGATTGCCGGCGCATCGGCGCTTCCGATCATGGTCTACAACAACCCGATCGCCTACGGCGTCGACGTTACGCCCGCGATCCTCAAGGAACTCGCCGATACTCCCGAAATCGTCTGCGTGAAAGAAGAGAGCGGCGACATTCGCCGCGTCACCGACACCTACATCGAGCTCGGTGACCGCTTCAGCGTTTTCTGCGGCGTCGACGATCTCATTGTCGAGAGCGCAGCGCTCGGTGTTACAGGTTGGGTCTCGGGAATGACCAACGTCTGGCCGGCCGAATGCGTCAGGATATTCAATCTCTGCGCCCAGGAGAAGTTCGCCGAAGCCCGTGAACTCTATCGCATCCTGACGCCGTCCTTCCATCTCGACACGCATGTCAAGCTTGTCCAGTACATCAAGTTGGCTGAGCACCTCGTTTACGGCGCCCCGGAGTGGACGCGCTCCCCGCGGCTGCCACTCATCGGTGAAGAGCGCGAGCACGTGGTCACCACGGTCAAGGCTGCGATCAGTTCGCTCGATGCGCGCAAGCGGATCGCCGCTTAGTAACGGACGACTTCCCCCGTCGGATTGTTTCCCTTGAGGCCGAGAACCGGCAATGCGCGGTGTCGCCCGTCAAGGGCGTTCGCGGTAGATTGTGCCGCCGGGAGGAGCAAATCCGGCGAGCTCTGTGTGCCGTGCTGTCTGAAACCCTGCGCCGCTGCCATCGGACGTGCATGAGCCGACCCAATAAGGAGAAATCTCGATGTTGCTTACGGATTTCGACGCGCTTACCTTCGATTGCTACGGTACCCTGATCGATTGGGAGAGCGGGATGGTCGAAGCCCTGAAGGGCCTCACCGTTCGGGTGCAACGGCCGCTTACCCGCGACCAGATTCTCGAGGCGCATGCGCGTCACGAGTCCAGCCAACAGCATTACACTCCGGCGAAGCGGTATCGGGACTTGTTGCCGATCGTCTACAAGCGCCTTGCCGAGGAGTGGGGTGTCCATGCCACCCACGAGGATTGCGTCGCGTATGGGCGGTCGGTCGGAAATTGGCCGGCGTTCGAAGATTCTCCGGGCGCACTGCAGTACCTGAAGAAGCATTACAAGCTCGTCATCCTTTCCAACGTGGACAACGAAACCTTTCAGGAGAGCAATCGCCGACTGCAGGTGCACTTCGATGCGATCTACACAGCGGAAGACATCGGGTCGTACAAGCCATCAGCCCGCAACTTCGATTACATGATCGAGAAGCTGGAAGGAATCGGCGTGAAGAAGGAAAAGATCCTGCACACCGCCGAGAGCATGTTCCACGATCACAAGCCGGCAAACGATCACGGGTTGAAGTCCTGCTGGATCTACCGGCGGCACGCCCAGCAGGGTTTCGGCGCGACCATGAATCCGGGCCAGATGCCTCACGCCGATTTCAAATTCGAAAGCATGCTCCAACTCGTAAAGGCCCATCAGGAACAGCTGCGAGTCAGGTGATCCGCCGGCGCCTGTTGCGTACGACCGGCCGGCTTAAAACTCTTAGACTTCGGATCACTCAGTCTTAGGCATTTTCCTGTAGCAGGACTTGCCGCGTCCTCTGCAAATGGTCGCTCGTTATTGATCCGGCTTGGGCAGAGTCGCCCCGTCGAATAGCCTCGATCAGCTCTCTGTGCTCTCGATCGGCCTGTCGCATCAGCGTTCCTTCTCGGTTTAGCGCAGACGTCACTGGCAGCAGAGAGAAGTTGCGCAATGTTTCGATCAGCGAGTAGAGCCGTGGCCATTCGGATTTCAACGTAAAAGCGATTTCCGCATGAAATGCGCGGTTGAGTTCCGCCCAGACCGGAACATCGGGTTCGGTTTCCATCTGATCGGCTAGACGATTTGCCCGGTCGCACGCGGCTATCCGCACGGAGAGTGGCACTAAAGCCGCTTCGCTCATTGCCTTGGTCTCCAATATCAGGCGCAGCGCGTAGGTCTCCCGCAACTCGGTCATGCTCGGATCGTGAACGCGCGCACCCTTGTGCGGGTCGATGTCGACCAGACCTTCGGCTGCAAGATCTCTCAGCGCCTCACGTACCGGCGTGACGCTTGTGCCGAGACGATCGGCGATGTCGGTCAGCGTCAGTTTCCCCGAAGAGCCGAATTCGCCTCTCAAGATCGCTGTCCGGATCGAGTCGCGGGCCAGGTCCACCCCGGTGGGCCGGTCGACAACGGCAAGAGACTTCATGGATCATTTCTCCTTGACATATATCATATACGATATAAGAATCGTCCTCCAAAGCATATAAGATATATGTGATAGGGGAAACAACATGGATGCAACGAGCCTGCTGGACAATTCAGCTCTTAATCGTCGGTACTGGTGGTTTGCATGGTCAGTTGCAGCAGCAACTGCATTTGAATATTTCGACCTGTTTCTGGTCGGCTATGTGGTTTCGCTTATCGCCCCGCAATGGGGGCTAACCTTCGGACAAAGCTCGATCATCTTGATGTCGTCCGGCGTAGGTGCCCTGCTTGGCGCGGTCCTGGCCGGCATGGCCACCAATAGGTTTGGTCGCAAGCCCGTTTTGCTGACGGGCCTGATCATTTGCAGCCTCGCGACCTGTCTCATGGCCGCGGTGCCGAGTGGCGCCTGGCTCACGCTGGCGGCTCTCAGGTTCCTCGTCGGAGCGGCCGTGCCTGCGCTGCACCTGGCCGTGATCACGCTGATCGTCGAGCTCACGCCGACGTCTCGCCGGACCAGTCTCTCCAGTCTGATGGCAATCGCTATGGTGCCGATTGGAGGCCTTCTGGCCGCGTTCGCCGGCAGCCACTCCTCAGTTCTCGGATGGCAGGGTCTTTGCCTTCTGGGCGGCGTCGCTATCATCTTCGTTCCGCTGCTGCTGTACACGGTTCCAGAGTCGCCCCAATGGCTCGTGTCGCAGAACCGCATTTCTGAGGCCGAAGCAGTTCTGGGGCGCTTCACGGGAAATCCCGTCCGCCTAACGGCCGGTCCGATCAAGGTGGCAGCGGCGGCGACCAGTTTCTGGTCGGCGTTGGCGCGGAATCCTGCGCGGACATGCCTGATCGTCTTCAGTTGGTTCGGCATATCCACCGTCACCTACGGCATGGTTTTGTGGGGGCCAACCCTCGTCCGACTGGTCTTGAACGCCACACCGAGCCAGGCCGCTTCGATGTTCGTCTTCGTTGGGCTTGGGGGACTCGCGGGCCGGATTCTCGCCTCGTTCATCGCCGGTAAATTGGGGCGTCGATTGACCGGCGCCATGTTTGCGGGCTGCTCTGCCATCGCGCTGATAGCCACGTCCGTTTTCTACAATTCATGGTTGGGAGGCGTGGCCGTCTTCCTGCCGATGCTCGTCGTCGCCTACGCCTTTTCGGACGGAGGCTGGGCGAACGCGGGTCCGATGCCGTCGGAGATGTTTCCGACATCGCTGCGATCCCGAGCCGGCGCGCTTTCACAGGTCGTCAATGCGCTCGGAAAGATACTCGGACCGATGATACTCGGCATCGTGGCCGGGACCGGGGATCTCATCACGCCGAAGGCGACCCTGGATGCGCTCCAGCCCGCCTTCCTGACACTGGCCGCATTCTCCGGTGTGGTGTGCTGCACGTTCCTGATTGCGGGGGTCGAGACGCACGGCGTTTCGCTGAGCGCGCTGGACGCATCTGACGGCGCGCCGCAGACCGACCCCGCCTTGGCGGTCGCAAGCCCGCGAACCGTCCGGAGCTAGCGGGAGCGATGTCGAATGGACGGTCAACCCGGATCAGCAGGTAGTTAGGAATGTCAACGCAAAGCGCTGCAGTCGGCGTCATCGGCCTGGGTCTGCTCGGACTCCCCATCGCCATTCATCTCAAGCGTTCGGGATTCGATGTCGTGGGCTTCGATACCAATCCTGACCGACGATCGGAAGCCGCTGATATCGGCGTGAGAATCGTGGACGGCAACCGCGATGTCGCGACTGGAGCGCGAACCATCATCTCCGTGCTTCCGCATGCCGATGCCTTTCGAGCGGTTTGCGGGGAGCTGGAAGCAATAGGCGACGGCGTGCGAAGGGTCCTTGCGGATGTCTCGACGTTGCCGATCGAGGAAAAAGCCGCGGCCGCCAGATCGTTGCTGTCTTCAAACATCATCCTGCTCGATTGTCCCGTGCTCGGAACGAGCGCGCAGGCGCATGCCGGTGAGCTCGTGATGTGCGCGTCGGGCCCCTCGGACGCCTGCGAGGAGGTGCGGGGCGTCTTGAGTTCCTTCACGCGGCGCTGCGAGTATGTTGGCGAACTCGGAGCGGGCACAAAACTCAAACTAGTGGCCAATCTGCTGGTCGGAATCCACAACGCGGCGGTCGCGGAGGCGCTTACCTTCGCGAAATGCATGGGTCTCGACGTTTCCACCGTCTTGAACGTGTTGACGGGTTCGGCGGCGGGGTCGCGTCAACTCGAATTGCGCGGTCCGATGATGGCGAACCGTAAATTTCTGCCGGCGACCGCTACCGCGACGGTCTTCGCCAAAGACGTCCGTCTGATTTCAGAGCAGGCGCGAAGCGTCAATTGTCCAGTTCCGATGCACTCCACCGCTGCCAACCTCTACACGTCGGCGCTCGCGCAGGGTTATGCGGATCTCGATCTGAGCTGCGTTGCTCTCGTGCTGGCGGCCATGGCGGGCGACGCGAAGACTGAATGAACTTTCTTGTTTAAAAAAAGTGACGCAATCATGCTGAATAACGACGTGTTCATCTTCGACAATGTTGTCCACATGTACGACATGTCGGACGACAACCTGCTTTCACCGACGTCTTCGACCGACCGATTGGGCCACCTCAAGATCGGAGCACGAACCAGGCGCGGTGACCCCCAGCAGAAGTCCGAACCGCATCACGAACAGGCCCAGAAGGGGCTGGGTGACGGATACGCACGCCGATGGAAGAGCGAAGACCTCGGATCGATGCTGTTCGCCGATGGGCTGACAGACATGGCCATGGCCCAGGCGGTCGTTCTCTACGATATCTACAAAAACGGCTTCGCGCCGGTGCAGGCGCAGTACGAGTTCGCCCGGGCCTATCCGGACAAGGTTCTCTTCTGCGGCGGGGTGGACCCGATGTATCCCGCCAGCATCGGCGTTCTCGACGATATGCGCCGGCAGGTCGAAGAGATGGGAGCGAGGTCGTTCAAGTTCTACAACGGTCATGTCGACGACATGTCGTGGCGCTGCGACGACCGGCAGGTGGCGTATCCGATGTACGAGCAGGCCTTGAAGCTTGGCGTCGACGTCATCCAGTTCCACAAGGGTTTTCCGATATCGCGTGCACCGCTCGAATCGCTGAGGCCGGTGGACCTCGAGCGCCCGGTAAGGGATTTTCCTGAACTCACGTTCGCAATCCACCATTTGGCTCTGCCGTATTTCGAGGAATGCGTCTATCTCGCCGCGCGAAATCCCAACGTCGTGCTGGTTCTGTCGGGGACGATGCATCTTCCGTTCGTGGCCCCATGGGACTTCAAGCAATATCTCGGGCGGCTCTTGAGAGACGTCGGCTCGGATCGTCTGTTGTGGGGATCGGAAGCGCCGATCACGGGAAATCCGCGCCCGGCGATCGAATGGTTCTGGAACATGCAGATCGACGACGAACTGCAGGAGCGTCACGGATATCCGGCGATCACTGAGCAGGATAAGCGCCGCGTCCTCGGGCTGAACCAGGCGCGGCTCTTCAACGTGGATCCGACTAAAGCGTTGCCCGGAGCTGCTGTGTCGAAACAGGGAGCAGGGTCCGATGTCTAGCGATCCGGATTTCGACCGGGATGGCGTCGAGAGGATGATCGACGACGAGATACGGCCGTTGTTGAGGGTGCACGGCGGCGATATCCTTTTGCTCAGCACCGATGATGGGCACGTCGAACTCGAGTTTCAGGGTGCTTGCAGGGGCTGTGCTCTCAAGATCGTCACCTATGCGATCGGCGTGAGGGAGCGCCTCATTCACCTTGCCGGCGTGAAGAGTGTCAGGGTACGCGGCGTCAATCTATCGGATGCGGCGCTCAAGCGGGTCTCGGCCGCGTACGCAGATTTCCCATTTCACGTGCCTCGCCCGGAGCAAGCGTTCGACGGCTGCGCTGCGCGTTGAAGCTGTCCGGGACAGGAAAGTGTCTCTCCAATCAATGATCCCGTTCTGAAGAAAAAGGAAAACGAATGCCCATCTCACTATCCGTCGCGAACCAATTGATCGACGTCGCTCTCCAGGCCGCAAAGGAAATCAACGCGGCTCCCCTGGCGATCGTCGTGATCGATGACGGAGGACATCTGAAGGCCGTGCAGCGACAGGACGGTACGTCGTTCTTACGAGCGGACATCGCGTTCGCGAAGGCATGGGGCGCCCTCGGAATGGGCCAGCCGTCCCGTCAACTCGCCGAGCGGGCCGCAAAGCAGGAACAGTTTTTCTCGAGCCTGCTGCAGGTCGCCCAAGGCCGGATCGCCCTGGCTCCGGGCGGTGTCCTCTGTCTCGACAACGAAGGCCGGATCGTAGGTGCAGTCGGCATTTCAGGCGATGCCGCCGACGTGGACGAACGTTGCGCTATTGCCGGCATCGAGAAAGCCGGCCTCCGCGCGGTCGCTTCCGCCGAGGATCTTGCCGGCAAGTACGGCAAACGGGTTTGAACCGGCGGAGAAACGGCTATGCGATTTGCATCGATATCGATCAACGGCAAGAGGGGCTTGGCGGTCGAAACGGAGCCGGGATCTTTCAGGGCACTGTTTCGTAACGATCCCGGTTATCCCGGCGATCTGAAGAAGGTAATCGCGGGCGGCGAAGAAGCGCTCGCCCGCGCCTACGAGAAGCTGCTTTCGGCGCAGCAATTCGAATCTGCCGACGTCACTCTGCATCCACCGATCGCCGATCCCGACAAGATCATCTGCGTCGGTCTGAACTATCGGGATCATACGCAGGAGGTCGGGTTCGAGCAGCCGGAATATCCGACGCTGTTTGCACGATTTAGCTCCAGCCTCGTGGCGGCCGGCGATCCCATCGTTTGCCCTGACGTGTCGGACCAATTCGATTACGAAGGCGAACTCGTCGCGATCGTCGGCAAGGCTGGACGCGACATCCCGTTGGCCGACGCATTGGATCATGTGGCGGGTTATTCGGTGTTCAATGATGTTTCCGTCCGCGACTATCAGTTCAAGACGTCGCAATGGACGATGGGAAAGAACTTCGACGATACCGGAGCGTTCGGACCCGTCTTCGTCAGCGCGAATGTGCTGCCTCCGGGTTGTCGCGGGCTGAAGTTGGAAACGCGTTTAAACGGCGTGGTGGTGCAGTCGGCAAATACGGATTCAATGGTATTCGACGTCGCGCAGCAGGTTTCGACTATCAGTCAGACCATGACGCTCTCGCCGGGCGATCTGATCGTTACCGGAACCCCCGCAGGTGTTGGAGTTGCCCGCAAACCCCCGTTGTGGATGCGAGCCGGAGATATCTGCGAAGTTGAGATCGAATCCGTAGGGCTACTGACGAATCCGGTCCGGAAGCGATCCGACCGAATGGATCGCGGGTTTCGGTCCTGAAGGCCCACGCCGTGCAGCGCCAAAATTAAGGACAGGGATAACCAACATGAATGCGAAGTCCTTTGATCTAACGTGGGATCACGTTCACATCAGAACAACCGACGTGGAGAAGGCTGCGGAATGGTTCCGGAAACATCTTGGAGCCGAAGTTCTTCGAACCCCCGGGCGGACGGACCTCAAGCTCGGCGGCGCGAATGTTTTTCTCGCACCAGTTGCGGAAGGCGATCAGGTCGGCTCCGCGCCGTGCAGTCCGTATCAGGGACTTGATCATTTCGGACTGTCGGTATCGAACATCGACGAGCTTGCGTTGCGACTAAAACTTGATGGGGTGGAATTCTCGAAAGAGCCGGTCACGGCTCGCCCCGGTGTTCGTGCCTGCTTCATTCGCGGGCCTCATGGAATTTCCATCGAACTATTGGAGCGAAATTCCGCGTATAAATAAGCGCGCGCTACGCGCATCCCCTGCAAGTCGCCGTTTTGATGGATCCGTGATGGGCTTCGCTCTTGTGTCGCCCAGCACCCGTGAATCTACGGGAATCTCACGCTTATCAGTGTGCAAGAAATCAGCGTGCAGGAAGCGAAAATACAGATCGCTTAGCAACTGTTTCATCAATTCAAACTAGATTTGAGATGGCCGAAAAAGGTCGGCCGCTCATGCAGGTGACAGTCGATGTTTGGCAATTTGCGAATTTCTTTCAAGCTCGTGATCATGGTTGTCCTGGCGATGATCGGCATCGTCGCGGTAGCCTCCATCGGCCTTTCCGCGTTGAAGGACAATCTGCTCGAGGATCGCAAGATGATGCTCCGGGAACTCGTCCTGCTCGCGAACCAGACCCTGGAGCTGGATTACCAGGCGGCACGCAAGGCAGGACTTTCCGATGCCGAAACCAAGGAGCGGAGCAGGGCTCTCCTGCGTTCGTTGCGCTTCGCCAAGGACAATTACTTCTATGCCTTTGACGCGCAAGTCGTGGTGCAGTCGAATCCGAACACCGGCTTCGAGGGTAAGAATTTTTACAACACCACCGATCCAGATGGCGTGTACTTCGCGCGCCAGCAGGCCGAGCTCGCCCCCAAGGGCGGCGGATTTGTGCAGTTCCGCTTTCCGCGTCTCGGTGGCGCCGAGCCGCTGCCGAAGATCTCGTATGTTACGGAGTTCAAGCCCCTCGCCTGGGCGGTCGGCGGCGGCATCTATCTGGACGATGTCGATGCGATCTTCTGGTCGGAGGTGCGCCGGATCGGCGCGATCATCGCGTTTGCCATCGCCGTCGTGAGTGCCATGTGCTTCCTGCTCGGGCGCAGCATCGTCAATCCGATCACCGGCATGACCGCTGCCATGCACAGCATCGCCAACGGCGACACGGCGGCCGTCATCCCTGCGCGTGACCGCCGCGACGAAGTCGGCGCCATGGCGCAATCGGTGCAAGTGTTCAAGGACAACATGATCGAGGCCACCCGGTTGCGCGGTGAGCAGGACGAGCTCAAAAAACGATCTGAGGCCGAGCGAACCATGCTGCTCGGCAGGATGGCCGACGAATTCGAGAACAGCGTCCGCAGCTCGCTCGATACGTTGGCGGGGGCCGCCGACGAGCTACGCACGACCTCGAATGGCCTATCGGGCGCGGCGTCGGAAGCAAGCGATCAGGCTACGGCCGTGGCGGCTGCCGCCGAGCAGGCTTCCACGAACGTGCAGACGGTCGCGGCGGCGACCGAGGAATTGTCCTCGTCCGTCTCGGAGATCGGCCGCCAGGTCGCTCAGTCGACCGACATTGCACAACAGGCCGTGGAGCAAGCCAACCGCACCAATGCGACCGTACAGGGGTTGTCGCAGGCGGCGCAAAATATCGGCGACGTCATCAAGCTGATCAGCGACATCGCAAGCCAGACCAACCTCCTCGCTCTCAATGCCACGATTGAGGCTGCTCGTGCCGGTGAGGCGGGGCGCGGATTCGCCGTAGTGGCGAGCGAGGTCAAGTCGCTTGCGAGCCAGACGGCCAAGGCCACCGAGGAAATCGCGGCACAGGTGGCTGCGATGCAGAGCTCGACGAGCGACGCAGTTCGGGCGATCGAAGGTATCCGCGGTACAATCGACGGCATCAACGAGATCACCACCGCGATTGCCGCAGCCGTTGAAGAGCAGGATTCCGCGACCAGGGAGATCGCCCGCAATGTCCAGCAGGCCGCCACCGGCACCAATACGGTGTCGAACAATGTCGGTGTCGTCACCCGCACCGCTGGCAAGACCGGCGCCGCTGCCAGCCAGGTGCTGGCGTCGGCGGAAGAGCTCAACGTTCAGGCTGCAACGCTGCGGCAACGGGTCGACAGCTTCCTCGCCAATATCCGTTCGTCCTGATGAATCCCTATCGGCTGGAAAGATGGAGCAGCGAATTGCCGCCCCATCTTCTCATCTGCACCGGGTCACACCATGACTCCGCAAGGACAAGGGGATGCTGAGGCCATCCCCGGGGGGCAAGGTCAGTCGACCTTCACCATCACCGTCCGGCCGTTGATGTGGCCGATGGCATAGGTGCTGCCGTTCATCGTCTCATAGTGAAACTTCTGGTGGCCGCCACTGACGGCATTGAGTTCGTGGTCGCTGAGTTGGGTCTGGGCCCGGGTGGTGCTGGACTGTGTGGTCATGACGTTCTCCATCTGGCTCGACCGGGAGCGGTCATCGCTTCCCTCTCGTCGATGGTTGGAGAATAGGGGGCCGCGCTTGTTTGCGCTGTTCCCGGGGGAACAGGCAGCCAAGGACAATGCGAACCTTTGTCCATCCAGTAACATATTGAAAATAAAGGATTATGTATTTGTTCTGGCTGGCGCGTTGAGCTTATAGAACGAGCAAGATCGGCTGCAATCGGCGTGATGCCGCTTTGCCCGCGTCGGCAGGGACTGAAACTTGAGGAAGCCAGCGCTGCAATTTGTCGCAGCGATGCATCATGAGAAGCTTCGATAGGCGCCGCGATGCGGCTTGACGGCATCAGCCGGGACCGCGTGTCATCCATTTGGTGTACGGTTCGCCGTTGAGATCATCGACGCTCGGCTGCGAGAAGACGATGTGCGCCTGCTATTGTCCGCTTCCGGTTGCCTGCACTTGGCTGCTCCGCTAGCATGAAATGCGCAACAGAGTAGGTTGTACAATGCCTTTCATGATTCAGGGATCGCGGCGCTATTTCGGGCAGTCGCTCGATCGGCGAGATGTCCTGAGCTTCGTCGGCGCGCTGCTCGCGTCGGCCGCTTTCACTGTGCCATCGCGTGCGGGCGATCGTGCCGGCCGTGTTGAAGAGATCAAGGGCGAAGCGTTCGTCGATGTGAGCAACCAGCACCGTGCCCTGGAAAAATCTTCCGATGTCTATGTCGGTGATCGCGTAGCGACCGGGGTATCCTCCCGACTCACGATGTTGTTGGGGGAGGACACGACGATCAAGCTCGGCGAAAAAGCGCAACTCGTCATTGATCAGTTTCTGTCGACCACCGGAGGCGAAATCTCGCTTCAGTCGGGTCCGATGCTTTTCGATCGGCCGAGCGGAAGCCGTCCTGTCCCGGTAAAGATCAGAAGCTCCTATGGACTCATTGCCGTTCGCGGCACAAAATTTTTCGCCGGACCGAGCAACGGTGTTTTTGGCGTGTTTGTCGATCACGGCACGGTCGCTGTTTCCGGTGGCGGAAGCGAGGTCGTGCTACAAGCAGGGCAGGGGACGAATCTGGAGAGTCCGGGTTCGAAACCCACCGCCGCAAGTGCATGGGGCCCAGCGCGGATCCGTAGCGCCTTCGACAGCGTTGGTTAATTCTCCGACCGAATTTCGGAAGGAGCAAGGGAGCCTCGCGATAGAGACCAGGCAGGCGCGGGGAGACTTTCCGCTCTGACGTCAAAGCAATTGCAAACCGAGGCCTTTCATTCAGGCGATAAATGTCCAGCAAAGATATTCTGGTTTCGCTCCTGTCGAAGACGGAGCTGTTCAAGGGACTGGCCGTCGAAGATATCGAGGCTTGCGTCCCGTCGTTTCGGGAGGCCAAATTCAAGAAGGGACAGGCGCTGTTTGCGCGCGGCGAGCGCGCGACGGCACTCTACCTCGTGGCTGAAGGACGCGTGCGGCTGGCGATCGCCACCGAGGACGGCCGCGAGCTGAGCTTTCGGCATGCGACGGCGGGCGAATTGCTGGGTGAAATTGCAGCGCTCGATGGCGGCACCAGAAGTGCCGATGCCACCGCGCTCACCGCGGTGACGACCTACCGGCTCGACAAGGAGGATTTTCGCAAGCTCTGGGCCGCACGACCGGTATTGTCCGGGCGGTTGATATCGTTTCTTTGCGGCCGGCTGCGGGACACCAGCGGGCAACTCGAGTCGATCGCGCTGCATCCGATGCACGTCCGGCTGGCGCGCTTCTTCCTGGTCGCCATTGGTGATCGCAAGCCGGCAGCCGGTAAGCGCCTGCCGCTGGATATCGGCATGTCGCAGGGCGAGCTCGCCTTGCTGCTCGGCGCCAGCCGCCCCAAGATCAACGAGGCGCTGGGCAAGCTGGAGGAGATTGGCGCGATCGGCCGGACGCTCGATCGCATCTTCTGCGATCCGCAGAAGCTCGCCGAAGTCGACGGGGCTCATGCTTAGCCAGTTCGGCAAGACCCACTCGGGCCTGGTCGCCGGTGTTCTTGCGCTCGTGCTGTTTCTGGCGGCTACGTTTTTGATACCAAGGGAATGGCGGAGCGCATTTCGGGAAAAGGCGTTCGACGTGGTGCTGGCGGCCGACCGGCAGGTGCGCCGATCGCAGCCCCAGGAAACTGCAAAGACCGCACCGGTTATCGTCGTCGACATCGACCGGCGCTCGCTTGACGCCCTGGGGGTATGGCCATGGCCGCGCGAGACGATGGCGCGCCTGGTCGAAGCGGTGGCCGGCGGAAAGCCGTCCGTCGTTGGCGTCGATGTCCTCTTTACGCAGGCGGATAGCCGCTCTCCCGCGGCGCTGGCGCGGCAGCTCGGCTCGCTTACCGGCAAACAGGATATCAGCGCGCTCGCCGCAGACCTTCCCGATGGGGACAAGCAGCTGGCCGTGGCAATGAAGAACGTTCCGGTGGTGCTGGGATTTGTTCTCGACGCCGATATGGACAATGCGGTGCCGGGTGTGCCGGTTCTCGCCCGTCACCCGATCGTGCTTGATGATATCTGGCGCATGACCGGAGGCGTCGGGCCGATGACGCCGCTTGTCGAGGCGACCAAGGGGCTCGGCGCGCTTTCATTACCGGGAGATGCGGATGGCAAGATCAGGCACGTGCCGCTTTTTGTCGGAACGGGAGATGCGACGCGGCCGGGGCTCGCGCTGGAAGCCGTCCGGCTGTTCCAGCGATCCCCTGCCTATACTGTCGACTCGAATCCGCAGCGGATCATCATTGGCGATCTCGAAGTGCCGCTGCCGACCGATGGTTTCCTGCGACTGGCTGGCGCCGATGCGGACAAATATGCGACGCGCACGATTTCCGCGGTCGAAATCGTCAACAACGCAACAGAGCGCGCTCGCCTCGCGGGAACGGTTGTACTGATCGGCAGTTCCGCGCCGGAGCTTGGCGGGTTGCGCGAGACGCCGAATGATTCGCTCGCGCCGTCGGTCGAGATCCAGGCAGATGCTATCAGGCAGATTCTGGCGCGCCGGGCGCCGCAGGCGGTGCCAATAGGCTTCGCGCTGACCTTGGTGATGGGGTTGATCGCCGTGATCGCGGCGGCGGGCCTTTCGCCGGTGCTGGGCGCCCTGGTCGGTTTGACGGCTCTGGCTGCCATCTGGATGGGGGCAATTCTCACATCGCTGATCGGGGACCGGCTGGTCGATCCCCTGATGCCGTCGATTGGAGGTCTCTTTGTTTTCCTGACGTCGTCGGTCAGCTCCTATGCGCTGGTGAGTCGTCGCGAAGCCCATATCCGGAGCCGCTTCGAGCAGCATCTGGCGCCTGCGGTCGTGAAAAGAATCGCCGAGAATCCGGGCCTGCTGAAGTTGAGCGGCGAGAAGCGCGAAATAACCGCGCTGTTCACCGACATCGAGAACTTCACGGCGATGACGCATCGCGCAAGTCCCGAACAGCTGGTCGCCGTGCTTGACGAATACATTGAAGGGATGGCGGCCATTGTGATGAAGCATGGTGGGATGGTCGACAAGATCGTCGGCGATTCCGTGCATGCGTTCTTCAACGCGCCGCTCGATCTCAGCGATCATCCCCAGCACGCGATCGATTGCGCCGAGGAGATGCGGATCTGGGCGAAGGGGTTTCAATCCCGGACCGGACCGTCCCAGATCGGTTTTGGCCGTACCCGCATCGGTATTGAAACCGGTGTGGCCATCGTCGGCGACATCGGCATCAGGTCCAAGCTCGACTACACCGCCCATGGCGATTCCATCAACTCCGCGGCACGGCTGGAAGCGCTCAACAAGCGTTACGGATCGACGATCTGTGTCGGCCCGTTCGCGGCCTCGCAATGCACGTCAACGCTGTTCCGGCCGCTCGGTGTCACGTCATTGCGCGGCCTTGATGTGCCCGTTGAAGTCTTCGAACCCTGGCCACCGGAGGCGCCGTCACATTGGCGCGATCGATATCTCACGGCATATCGGCTGATTGAAAGCGACAAGAGTGGTGCTGCCGACCTGTTTGAAGCACTGGCCGCGGAATGTCCCGATGATCCGGTGCCGCGATTGCTGGCCATAGAGTTGCGCGCGGTTCTGTCTACGTAACGGAGGCGTCGTTCAGGGCTTGGCTGCTACGGCTTGCAAGAATGGCGGCAATCGCTGAATTGCCGTCGGCTTCGAGCGCCGTGAGGCGCTCCAGCGCCCAAACATAGGACGCATCAAAAATCTCGGCGTGGCGTTCGAATTCGGTGACGCCAATGCCAGGCGGAATCGGCGGCCGCATGACGTGATCGAGCGGTGCGGCGGGAATGGTATCGTAGCGCTGATGGGCGACGAGGCTTCGCCACAATACGTTGACAGCGTTCGGCGCTGCCGGAAGCAGTTTCTTGCGAAACGGTATCAGCATGGCCGCGGCCAGTTCGAGCCGGCCGGGCAGCGCGGAATAATCGACGTCGAAGGTCTCGACGGCGGGTTCGCCGAAGTGCACCACCAGATTGGGACCGCTTTTCAGTTGGTGCATCGGATCCAGCGGAACATTGTCGATCAGGCATCCGTCGACGAGCATCGCGCCTTCCTTGGTGTAGAACGGTGGCAACAGTCCGGGGATGGCGCTCGATGCGCGTACCGCCTGCCAGAGCAGGCCCGACTGGATCAGTTCGAGGCAATGGGTGGACAGGTTGGTTGCGACCGCCGCGAAGGGTCGCCAGCAATCCTCGATCCGGCATTGCGCCCCGTACTGGTCGGCGAGCGCGCGATCGAACGCCTTGTGATCCAGCAGCGCGTATCGCGGCCAGGTCGGCCGCCGGAAGCTGCGGCTTTTCACAAAGATCTCGTGGGCCCCGCGTTCGAGATGATCCGCTTCGTAATTCTTGGCGAAGCCGGCCGCCATGGCGGAGCCGACACTGGTTCCGATAAAGATATCGAACATCACGCCGCGTTCGCGAAACGCCTTGTAGATGCCGGCATGCGCCGACCCGAAACTCCCGCCGCCGGCGGCCACAAATCCGATCGCGCGCCCGGACAGAAAGCGGATCAGGCTGTCGATGTCGACCTGATCCTCGAGCGCGACGTGGTGGTGCATGAAGCAGGGCAGGCGAGCAAGCCAGGCTGCCGTGCCGCTGACTTCGCCGCTCCGCCGGTCATGGATGCGCACAATGCGCCGCGCCGAAACCGGATGTACCTTGCAAGCGAACGCTTCGATATCGCTCAGGCCTTCCGCTGGGGCATCGCCGCGGCACGCCATCACGACCATGTCCGCCTGCCGGATCGCCTTCCGCGTCCAGGCCGGCACCTCGCCACTGCCGAGATAGATGACGAGCGGCGAAACCTGTTCGAGCTTGTTGAGCCAATCGGTGACTTCGGGGGCATCCAACGGCTGGCCGGGAAACATCGAGCTGACGCGGGCGGGGTCGACGATCTGGGCATCGATCCTGGCGAGGCCCTCGCGCATGCGCCGGTAAAAGGTCGCCGGAATCGGCTCATAGCCGGCATCGATCAGCGCCACGGTGCGTGCCGTTGGCGAGGTGCGCGTTGTTGGAATGTGCTCGGTCCGCTTTGCAAACCGCAGCGCCAGCGCCGCCAGCAGCGCTTCGGCAATTGCCGGCGTGCCCTCTGCGAGACTCTGATAGGCGGCCCGGGTCAGCACCAGCACGCTGGTGTCGCGGATCGCGATCACATTGGCGGTACGGGTAAGGTTGGCGAAGAAGCCGATTTCCCCGACCAGTTCCCCGGCGCGGAGCTCGGCGATGGGCTGGGAATCGCCGGTTCGGCGCACGGCGAGCGCGCCGTGCAACACGATATACAGGGAGTCGGCAGGGTCGCCCTGCGCCACCAATATTTCGCCGCGGACGAGGTCCTGCCGGACCATGGCGTCAAAAGTCTTGAACCGCTGCTCCGGCGTGAGCGCTTTGAACAGCGCGAGGTCCTCCGACACGCTCCCCCACGCAAATACCGGACCTGGCTTACTCATCGGCGGATTCCACTGCGAGGCTGCGATGCTATCGCCAGTGGGGCTCGACTGCGAGCGATATCCGGTCCCGCACAGACACTTGCGGTATTTGGCGGCAGTGGCTGATGGGGTTGTCCGGCAAAGCCCGTTCATTGCTGCACGGCAAAACGGGATGTGGCACTGCGATGCCTCATCCCGTGCCGGGCAGGTCCTCTCTGCAAACAAAAGAGACCGCCTGTTGAGGCGGTCTCTTCCGACGCCAAACGCTTTCAGCGTTCAGTGGAAGATGTTACGGATCAGGTTGCGGAGCCAGCCGAGGCCGTCGCCGCCACCGGTGCCATTGCCGCCGCCACCGCCGGTGCCGCCACCGGTGCCGCTGCCGTGCCCGCCGGGAGGTTTGCCGCCGGCAACAATGGAAAGCTGTTCGTCGTTGAGAAGGTCGTGCTTCATGGTCGTCTCCTGTTGCTAGCGAAGGGATGATCCGCTTCGTCTATGCTCAGGAGGCTACGACCCGCATCGGGCTGGCGCAGTGATTGGTGTCACGTTGCGAGACGTGGTCTTACCGGCGTGATCCATGTCACTTTTCGCTTGAGCATGGTCGCTGCGCGGATGCGTCGTGGTTAAAGCAACTGGCGCTTGGCAAATGACGCAAACATTCCCGGCGTGTTGCTGAGCTCTTCATAGCTTCCGGTCTGCACCACCTTGCCGTCGACGAGCACGATGATGCGATCCGCCTGGCGCACGGTGGAGAGCCGGTGCGCAATGATGATCCGCGTCACATTGAGGTTGCCGAGCGAGTTGCTCACGATCGCCTGCGACTGGTTGTCGAGCGCGCTCGTCGCCTCGTCGAACAGCAGGATGCGCGGGCGGCGCGCGACGGCACGCGCAATCATGATCCGCTGTCGCTGGCCGCCGGACAGCGTATTGACGCCTTCGGAGACCACGGTGTTCATGCCCATCGGCATCGCCTTGATATCGTCTTCCAGGCCGGCGAGGCGCGCCGCTTCCCAGGCCAGCTCGAGCGGCAGCTGCACGCCGCCGCAAATATTGTCGTAGAGGCTCCCGGTCGCGAGCTTGCCGTTCTGCAGGACGACGCCGAGTTGGCGGCGCACCGCGCTGATATCGAGGGTGTCGATGGCCTTGCCGTCGAGGAACACCGTGCCGGATTCCGGCTTCTCGAATCCCAGCAGCAGCCGGAACAGCGAGGATTTGCCGCTGCCCGATGGGCCCACAATGGCGACGTATTCGCCTTGCGCTATTCTCAAGGAAACATTCTCGAGCACCGGCGGGCCGCTCTGCGCATAGCGGAAGGTTACCCGGGATAGTTCGATCGTTCCCGACAGTTCGCCCGGAGACTTCCGTTCGTCCGACAGCTCGGCTGCGCCCGAGATCAGGGGGCGAAGGCGGGTGATGCGCGGGATCGCGATCAGCGATTCGCTGATACCCGAAGCCCATGAACCAATGGACGCCATCGATTGTCCGAACGCGGAAAAGAAGGCGAGGAAGCCGCCGACATCCAGCAGCAGCTTGCTCTTCAGGAACGTCGCCGCGGCGAAAATGATGAGGGTGGCGATCAGCGGAAACGCCGTCTCGAAAACGCCAAGGGCGTTGGACGCCTTCTGCGAGGAGATGAAATTGCGTTTCTGCGCCGCGAATTGCTTCGACCAGACGGCTAGCGCGCGCGCGGTCGCATCGGCGACGCGCAGCTTTCCGATGCCGGCGATCAGTTGCAGCACGAAGCCGCCGATCTTGCCTTGCTGGGTAAAGTACTTGTTCTCGTAATACAGGCGCAAGCCGCTGGTGGCGACGATCAGCGCCGCCCGGATCAGCGTCAGCAGCAGCGCGATCAACCCGAGCTTGAGATCGTAATAGAGCATCAAGCCGATGCTGAACCAGGCGAGCACCCCCATCAGCATGCTGCGCAGCGCGCGCCCGGTGAAGACCCGTCGCGCCGCGTCGATGCCCATCGAGCGGTCGACGAAATCGCCGACGGTGTATTCCCGGAACAGCGACGTCGGCAGCCTCAGCATCCGGTCGATCACCGCCGCCTGCAGCCGCCAGTCCATCAGGCCTTCGACCTTGAGCATCGCCAGTCCTTCCATGGTCTGGATGCTGGCGACGGCAATGGCCGTGACGGCGAGGGCGAGGGCGCAGAACACCAGCTGATCGAGTTCGCTGCGCGGGATCACGGAATTGATGAGGACGTTGGTGATCATCGGCGTCACCAGCGACAACAACCCGATCGCAACGATCGCGATCACGATCCGCAGGAAGCTTCCGGTGGAATGTCGGAACGAGAACGTCAGCAGATCCCTGAATCGCAGCGGGCGCGCTGGAAGCGCCGGATAAAACGATACGGCTTCCGGGGCCAATTCCATGGCGAGTGCCCGGTCGACGGTGCGCTGGGTTCCTGTTTTCGTGTCCAGCATCACGTAGCGGCGGGGGCCGCGACGAATGAGCGCGACGGGATTTCGTTCCTCGCCATGCCAGGCGACCAGCGGCCCTGCGTCCTGTTGCCACCATTCGCCGCGGAGCAGTGTCCGGCGAACACGTAAGCGGGCCGCACGCGCGATCTCGATGGCGCCGCCAAATCCACCCTCGGCCTGCGGCGGCCGGGGAGGGACGGTGAAGGGCATCTTGATCGCTTCCACGACGACACGGCAGGCGTTGAACAGGGGATCGGCTGAATCCGTCGCCATCTCGGTGTGGGCCGAGCGCTGCACGACCACGTCGGAAAGGCGTTCGAAGGATTCCGCCGTCTGCGCCGCGATCAGTTCGCGGCGCAGAACGAGACGCCGTGCCTCCCGCTCGGCGTCGCGCGCCAGATATCGCCGAATGCAACTGGCAACGCCGAGATGGAATTGATCGACGGCGCGCCACACTTGCTCGGCATCCGGCGTCGCGTCGTGGCCGAGCACGCTGCACCCTGATGGACCAGCCTCGATCCACATGCCTGACGTGAGCGGCAATGGCGGGCCACCCGCGGCGATCGCGGGATCGAGGCCCATCGGCTTTGCCGTGCCGGCTTCAAGTGAGGCCCAGACGATGCTGCGGCCCGGACCGCGGCGCCGTTCGCCCGGCGGAACGGCGGCGGCGCCCTCGGTCGCCACTTCGAGCATATCCCAACTCGGGTTGGGTCCGGCGATCAGCCGCGCCAGGACCCTGATCCATGTGAGGACGGGATCGATGGATTGAACATCCATCCGCGGCACCAGCAGCGCTTCTGCGCCGGGGCTTCCGACCGCGAGCACATGAATTTGCGCATCCGAACTGTTGAAGCCTGCCTGCAGGTCGAGAACGATCTCTCCGCTCTCGACCCTGAACAGATGGTGCCGGGCGCCCTCGGTGCTGCCTTCGAACAGCCTGACCGCGAAGACGTCGACATGCCCCGCCGTGATCTGGAGCGCGTAGCCGCGATGGTCGAGAAGCTTGGGGTGGCGGCCATCGAATACGACTTCGACGGCCGCGTGGCCCGCCGGGCGGGTGCTGGCTTCCTGGTTGGCCGACGCCTCGGCCTGCCGGAGGAGGGAGTCACTCATTCCTGCGCCAATAATCTTGCGTAGGCGCCCTGAAGGGCCATCAGCTGTTCATGGGTTCCGCGTTCGACGATCTTGCCCAGTTGCAGCACGATGATCTCGTCGCAGTCGCGGATGGTGCTGAGGCGGTGGGCGATGATGATGCAGGTGCAGCCGCGCCGCCGCAGATTGTCATCGATGATCTTTTCGGTGATCGGATCGAGCGCACCGGTCGCCTCATCGAGCACGAGGATGGAGGGATTGGAAACCAGCGCCCTGGCGATTTCGATCCGCTGGCGCTGGCCACCGCTGAAATTGGTGCCGCCCTCGTTGACATAGCAATCGTAATTTCCCGTCCGCGTCGCGATGTCCTCATGGATCACGGCATCTTTCAGCGCCTGCGAGAGGTCGGCCTCGGTGACGGTGGTGTCCCACAGAGTGAGGTTCTCGCGCGCCGTTCCCTCGAACAGGAATATGTCCTGATCGACATAGGTGATCGAATTCGCAAACACCTGCGGCGGAATTTCCGGCAAACTCCAGCCATCGACGCGAACGTCGCCGGCCCATGGCTTGTAGAGCCCGCAAATCAGCTTTCCGAGGGTCGATTTCCCGCTGCCGGAGGCGCCGACAAGGGCCACCCGCGAACCTGGATGGATGTTGATCGTGATGTCGTCCAGCAACGGCGGCTCCAGGATGGAGTAGCCGAATTTGATATTGCTGAGTTCGACCTTGCCGGTCAGCTTCGGGGGAAAGCGTTCCGGCGCAGCGACGGGCTTTTCCGACTTTCCGAGCGGGTAATTGTAGACGTCTTCCAGCCGCTCGAGCCCGCCCTTGATGGTCTGCAGGCTGCCGACATAACTGACCATCTCGTTGACCGGCTCGGAGAAACTCGCCATCAGCGATTGAAAAGCCACGAGGCCGCCGAGCGTCAGGGATCCCTCGATCACGCGCAAGCCACCGAAGCCAAGGATGGCCGCAACGGTCAGTCCCGTGAGCAGCGTCGGCAGCATGTCGAGATAGATCGAGGAGGCGCCGAGTTCCTGCTCGGCGTTCAACGCCTTGGCCTGGATGCCGGCCCATTGCCCGAACGCTTCGTCCTCCAGGCCGCTTGCCTTGAGGGTCTCGATGCTGCGCACGGCGCTGACGGTGGAGCCGACGAGCTTGCCTTGTTCCAGCGCGAGGCTGCGGCTCAGATCCTGCCGGTGCTCGCTGATGAATTTCAACGCCAGCACGTTCACGAGCGTCATGCTCACGCCGATGATGGTCAGCGGGAGATCGTAGATCGCCATCGCGGCGGCGAAGAACACGATCGATGTCAGATTGAGCGCATTGGATGCGACGCCGCTCGAAAGCAGGCGTCCGATCTGCTCGTTGGCACCGACGCGGTTGGAAATATCGCCGGCATGGCGCTGGGTGAAGAACTCGACCGGCAGCGCCATGACGTGCCAGAGAAAGCGGCTGACCATCACCACCGAAAGCTTGGTCTGCAGCCGCAGCAACAGCGATTGGCGCACCAGCGTCAGCAGCGCCCGGACCAACGCGGTCAGGCCCATGCCGATCAAGAGCGGAATGAACCAGCTGCCGGTCCGCTGGATCAGGATGTGGTCGATGAAGATCTTCGAAAAGCCGGCGGCGACGATCGCGGGCACCACCAGTGCGAGGCTGACGAGTACCAGCAGGCCGACGGCGGCCTTCGACGAGCGCAGTTCGCGCAGCAGCCGCCGCAAGCCGTGCGGCCGGCTGCCCGACCGCTGGAATTCAGCGGTAGGCTCCAGGGTGAGCGCAACGCCGGTGAAGGCGAGATCGAGCTCGGCCATGTCGGTGCGCCGGCGTCCGACCGCGGGATCGTTGATATAGACGTCGTCGCCGTCGATCCCTTCCAGCACCACGAAATGGTTGAAATTCCAGTGGATGATGCAGGGCATCGGCAGTTCGTGCAGCGTCGTCGGCTCCTTGCGGAAACCCTTGGCGTCGAAGCCAAAGGTGCGCGCCGCCCTGACGATGTTGCTGGCCTTGCTGCCGTCGCGCGAAACGCCGCAGGAAACGCGAAGCTGCTCCAGTGGAATCCACGCACCGTGATGCGCGAGCACCATCGCCAGCGCGGCCGCGCCGCACTCGACGGCTTCCATCTGCAGGATGGTGGGCGTCTTCTTGATGTTCCGGCGCCAGAACAGCCTTCGGAACCGGTGCCAAAGCGATGGCGGCCGGAACTGGGGCGGAGCCGGTTGCTGCGATGGGGCGTTATCCATCAATTCCGGTAAACTTCTTGAGCAGCGGCACCACCAGATCGAGCGGACGTTGCCGCCGTGTGGTGATTTCCGCGCGCGTCAGCGTTCCGCTGGAGAGGCGAATGGGTGGCCCTTGTCCAACCGCCCAGCGATAGCCGCTGACGGTCTCTGGATCTTGCTCGAGGCTGACGGTTGCGGCGTAGGCGGCTCCTTCCTTTGAGAAGCGTGTGACCAGATTGTCATTATGCAGCACGGCTGCCATGCCTTGCGGTGTCATTGGAAAATCCGAGATCGACACGACCGTGCCGACCATGGTTCCGAATTCCTCGCGCTTCACCGTGCTGGGCTCGATGCGAACCGGCATCCCGAGCTTCACGTTCTTGCCGCGCTCGGCCGGAATATAGATCAGGGCTTCCAGCCTATTGCCTTCGCTCTCGATCGCGACCACCGGCGCACCGACTGCCAGCACCGCACCTGCGGAGACCTTGATTTCGAGCACGCGGCCATCGACCGGGCTGATGACCTGGGTGTTTTGCGTCAGCAGTCCCGCCGCGGATTCCATCTGCCGGCGGGCGTCGTTGAGGGCAAATTCCGATGTCTGGCTCTCGCGTTCGCGCTGGGTTTCCAGATCGGTCTGCGTCGTTCGGATCTTGAGGATTTCGTTGAACGTATCTTCTTTTCGTTGCTGGGCGTCGGTGAGGTCACGGCGCCGCTCCTCGAGCGTGCGTCGCGTCGTCAGTCCCTTCGCCATCAGATCCTCGAGGGTCTTGACGTCGTTGGTCAGATACTCGATGCGCTGCGTGGTCGCCTTGATGACCTGGTTGAAGGCGGCCTCCAGCTTGGCAAAGTTCTGGCCCTTCGATGCGAGTTCGCGCTTGGTCTTCTCGATCAGGTCGGTGTGCTGGCGTTCCTTCTCGCGAAAGACTTCGACCGCAGCCGCGTGACGTTGCTGGATGTCGGTTTGCACGATCTCCGCGATCGGTTGTCCCTGGGTGACACGATCGCCGACCATGACGCTGATCGTGGCCAACCTGCCGGCGGCGGCCGAGGACGCCTCGACGACGCGGCCACCGCCGCTGATCAGTATGCCCTGGCCTTCGGCGCGGGTCGGGACCCGCCCGACGACGCCCCATGTGATCGCAGCGATCAGGGCGATGCAGATGGCGAACACCAGCATCCAGTCGAACGGTCTGGTAATGCGGACGAGATGGTCAAGCTGTTCGGGCGAAGCGGCTCGCTGCAGCGCTACGGCGCGAAATGTTCGCTGCGACAGATCGGTCATTTTCCCGGATCCGTCATCGTACCGGGGAGCATCTCCCCAGCCGCGAGCAGTCGATGATTTCGTCGATCACGCACAGCCCTGTTCCTCTTGTGGGCAGATAATACACAAAAGCCACCCTGGAACAACCAAACGGGCCGGACGGTCCAGGCTGGAACGTGGGTTCGTCGTGCAAAAATGACGCAGGCGAGGTTCGGACCACCCTGGAGCCTTTTCCGTTCCGATTGAATCGGAACGGGGCTCTGGATTCTCGTTTTGACGCGTTTTCTTCACGCGAACCGGAGTCCAGTTCGCTGGAAACGCTCTAGCAGGGCGCGCAACGGCGAACTATGCTTGCAGGCCATGGTCGAGGTTGATCGAATGGGCGTGACCGCCGTCTGGAAGTTGTTGGTCGGATTTGCGGGCAGCAAGACCAATCCCGCTTGCGTGCCGGGCAGGCCGTCTGTCGCCGGCTCGCGTCGCATCTGGACCGGATCGCTCGCCCTCGGCGCCGCGATGCTGGTGCTGGCGCCCGATGTGTCGCGCAGCGGTGTGCTGAGCGAAAGCGACTTCAAGAAGGTCGAAGCCATCAAGCCGCTATTCCAGAATTTGATGGGGGATCTCGTCCAGACATCCAAACGATCGGACATTTCCAGCGGTGACGTCGATTGTGTCATGTCTACCATCCGGGAATTGCTTCAGATATCCGAAGAGCTTTCGAGTTACGAGTATCTGATCACGATCGAAAAAGAGATGACCGATTTTGGCGAGAACAGTCCGGTGAAGGGGGTCGTGAAATTCGCGATCGAAAAGTCCAATACGATCCTTGCTGAGGAGCGGAAACGACTGGTTCAATTGTCAGATCGATGTTCGCGTTTTCCGCTGGCCTTCGGCAAGACCCAGCAGGCGCTGCAATTCATCGATACGACAACCAACCTTCTCAATTCCATTCAAGTACGTCTGTGAACTAATCGACTATCGCCAGAATACAGCGTCACGCCGGCGCCGCTGTGATGCGTGTCACAAACGTCGGGCCGGAGATGCTTCTCGGCCTTCGCCAGGGCGTAGACGTCGCGGAAGCCGACGCGCTGGCTGAGGTAGAGCGCGCCGGCGTCTGGAAGGCCGTTTGGGCGGAGTTCAGTTGATCGTCGCGCCGGACGATTGGATGATCTTCGTCCACTTCGCTGTTTCGTCGGCGAGGAATCGTCCAAAAGCTGCACCAGAAATACCAGCCGGTTCGGCCCCGAGTTCTGCAAAACGCTTTTGAACGTCCGGTATTTTCAGGATCGCGTCGACTTCGCTTTCCAGTTTTGCAAGCACGGGCGCTGGAGTTTTCGCGGGCGCCACCAGCCCGAACCAGGCGGACGCTGCGAAGCCGGGTACGCCGGATTCGGCGACCGTAGGAATGTCGGGGAGGGTGGCCGCGCGTTTGGTGCCGGCCACCGCAATCGCCTTGATGGACTTGGCTTGAACCTGCGGTAGCACCGCGGGGATGTTGTCGAACATCATGGGGATATGCCCTGCGATGAGATCTTTCATGGCGGGCGCAGCACCCCTGTAGGGGAGGTGAACGATGTTGATACCGGTCATGCTCTTCAGCAATTCGCCCGCAAGATGGTTGGTGGAGCCATTGCCCGACGATCCGAAATTGATGGTGCCCGGCTTTGCCTTGGCGAGCGCGATGAGTTCCCTGACGTTGTTGGCCGCGATCGACGGATGCACGGCAAGCACGATCGGCACAAAGGCTAACAGCGCGACCGGGGCGAATGCCTTTGCCGGATCGTAAGGCAGGCTCTTGTAGAGCGCCGCATTGATGGTGAGCGGCGACGGCGCCGTCAGCAGCAGCGTATAACCGTCAGGCTCCGACGTCGCGACCGCATCCGCGCCGATATTGCCGCCGGCACCGCTGCGGTTCTCGATCAGGAAAGTCTGGCCGGTCCTCTCGCCAAGCTTTTGCGCCAGGATGCGGGCGAGGATGTCGTTGGAGCCGCCGGCTGGAAACGGCACGACGATCTTGACGGCACGCGATGGATAATCCTGCGCGATGGCGGTGCCGCCAAACAAGAGGGCGCTGAAGGCGACGAGAATTGCGCGACGACGGAGCCCCATGCTGCGTTTCCCCATGCCTTGCTTCAGTCTTGCTTGCGCAACATCTTACGGGCCGTTGATGAGGAAGAATTGCAGGATCGGCATGAATGTCAACAATACCTTCTTTCTCCTGCATCGTGGCGAGCCTTCGATCTCGCCGAAGGCACAGTTCGGGCATTCCAGATTGCGTTCATTGGGGCGCGGGACGACGATGACATCGTCGTTTCACGATGGTGCTGGCTGATGAACATGACTGGCTGATGAACATGAACCCGTATTGGCTCGTTCGACTGAATGACCTTCTGGCGTGGTTTAATCCGGCCTTGGGCCTTGTCGCCGCAATCCTGGCGTTGCTGACCATCGCGGCTGCGGCCGAGCGCTTTCCTGGGAATGCGAGCCCGGCGGTTCAGAGCGCGCGATCTGTCAATGTCCTGGCATCGGCCGAGTGCGCGCGTCCGGTCTTGCCGCCCGAGCTGCGGGACTTGCGGCTATACGATTGATCCCGTTCCGACGGTTCGCATTCACGCAGGGACCGCCTCCCTGCGGGGTATCGTTCCGATCGCGATGCCGCCCAGGATCAACAGCATCGCGACGACCAGGTCGGTGGTGATCGTTTCGCCGAGAATGATCGCGGAGCTTGCCACCCCGAGGACGGGGGTCGCGAGCAATCCGAGCGAAGTAACCACCGCGGGCAAGTCGCGATTGACGGTCGCCATCGCCCAATAGGCCAATGCCGTTCCGATGATTCCGCTGAAGAGAAACAGTCCGACCAGCTCTGCATTCCATGCCGGATGCGGAAGACCATCCTTCAGCAACGCCAGTACGGAGACCACCAGCGTGGCGAGCAGGGTTTGCCAGAACCCGAGCTGAAACGGCGTGGAAATCCAGCGGTGGGCGCGCACGTATACGATGCTGACGGTCCAGCACATGGCGGCCAGCAGGATGCAGCCGCTTCCGGCCAGGGTGTTGGCGTCGCTCCAATTGAAGGCGAACGGATTGAACATGACGGCGAGGCCGGCCAGGCCGACGATCATTCCCAGTGAGCGCGATCGGGTCATTCTCTCACCCAGGAACAGCCAGGCAGCGGGCATCACCCAGAGCGGGGTTGTGTAACCGAGGACGATCGAACGGCCGACAGCGGCGAATTGCAGCCCGAACGCGACAAGCGCCGAAAACGCGACCATGTGAAATATCGAATTGACGAAGATCACGGGCAGATCGCCGCGACGCGGCACGATCATTTCGCCTCGCACCAGGAGGAGTATCGCCAGCGTCACCGTGGCGATGGCGGAGCGGATCGCCGTAAGCCACAGCGGCGTGACGCTTTGCAGGAGGATCTTGGTAACCGGCCACGTCAGACCCCAGGCCGCGACGATCACCGCGAACAGCAGGAGCGCGCTGCGACGCGATAAATGGGACTGCATGCTGATTCCATCCGGTTGGCGTTGTGGCCGCCGACCATAGTCTTGACTGGTATGGACAACAGGTCCATTTCTACAAAAATCATAGAGCCAGTTATGACGAGCCTGCTTTCCGGAACCATCGATCTGAAGTTCGCGCCGCAGGACAGCGGACGACTGACGCGTCAGATCTACGATCGGCTGCGTGCGGCCATCCTGTCGGGTGCCTTGCCGCAGGGATATCGGCTACCGTCCAGTCGCGTGCTGGCGGAAGATTTCAAGGTCTCGCGAAACACCGTCTCGTCCGTTATCGATCAGCTTGCGGTAGAAGGTTACGTCGTTGTCGCGCGCGGACGCCGCCCGGTGGTCGCTGCCGTCGAGAAGATGCAGCTGATCTCCAGCGATAAGTCTCCGGATGACCAGCGTTCCGGCCTGATACGGATCTCGCGTTGGGCCAGGCAGGTCAGCCGGTCGGACCGGCATTTCACGAACGAGGGGCGTCCGCGGCCATTCGCGCCCGGGCTTGCCGACGCGCGTGAATTTCCGCACGAAGTGTGGGCACGCTGCCTGCGTCGTGCCGCCCGCAGCCGGCTGGCAGGCACGGGCAGTGTCAATCATCCCGCGCTGCGCGCGGCCTTGCTCAGTCATCTCGTGGAGCACCGCGGCGTCAAGGCTGATGCACGGCAGCTCATCATCACGTCGACCGCCCAGGCTGCCATCGAATTGATTTCCCGCGTTATCCTCAACGAAGGCGATCTGGCGTGGATCGAGAGCCCGGGATATGGCGGCGCTCGGGTGTCGCTTGAAGCAACGGGCGCGCGCGTCAGGGGAATCGCGCTCGACCGCAGCGGGTTGCGTCTTGCGGGGCGGACCGACCGGCCACGGCTGATCTTCTGCACGCCCTCCCATCAATACCCGACGGGAAGATTGATGCCGATCAAACGGCGGCAGGAATTGCTGGCATTCGCCGCGGAAGTCGGCGCTGCCGTCATCGAGGACGATTACGACAGCGAATTTCACTTTGACGGCAGGCCGGTGGTCGCATTGCAGGGGCTCGATACGTCCGGCAACGTGTTCTATGTCGGAACGTTCTCGAAATCGATGCTGCCCGATATTCGCGTGGGTTACGCCATCGTGCCCGATGGCCTCATTGAGACATTCGAGAAAGTGCAGCGCCATACCAGCCAAATGGTGACGGGGGCGACGCAAGGCGCATTGGCGGAATTCATCGGCGATGGCGACTTTGCAACGCATATTCGCCGGATGACGCGGATCTACCGCAGCCGTCGTGACCGGCTTGTTGGTGCGCTGGCGTCAGCGGCCGGTAACCGGCTTGCGATCTCGCCGCCGGCCGGCGGCATGCAACTTCTCGCCCGGCTCGAACCGGGGGCGGACGATTGCGATCTGGTGGCCGATCTGGCCAGGATGGGAATGACGGCGCGGCCACTGTCGCGTCACTTTACCGGAAGAGCCGCCGAGCACGGGCTGTTCCTTGGTTTCGCCGCCTGGAATGAAACCGAAATCGACGCCGGTGCCGAACTCATCGGTGCTGCACTGGCAAGGAATCTTCGTCGGCGATGAAACGCAGGGCAGGCGGCTTGGCTATGCCGCAGACTGCATTCAAGCGGTGGGACGGAAGTGTCCAGGCGAATGTTTGGTATCACGCCGGATCAAGCGGCGAAGGGTGGAGGGTTCGGCATATCCCACCTGCCGGGCGATTTCGTCGACCGACAGCTGCGTCGTCTCAAGCAGGTATCTCGCGGTCTCAAGCCGGATGCGCTGGACGAATTGAATAGGCGACACGCCGCAGGTTGCTGCGATACGTCGGGCAAACGTGCGCGGCGCCAGGGCGACGGCCTCGGCAAGTTCCTCCATCGTAAAGTCGCGCGCGATATGGTTGCGAACCCATTTTTCCGCCTTGGCGATCCTGGGGTCCTGGCTCGCCAGATAATTGATCGCCATAAAGGGCACCTGGGAACGCCGTTCATCCAGAAGCAGATAATTGGCGCAGGCGCTGGCCAGCCTCGGTCCGGCAAATTTACTCACGATTGCAAGCATCAGGTCCATCTGCGCCATCGCAGCACCACCGGTTGCGATCGGCCACCATCCGGTCCGTTACCAACTCGATCCTGGGATAGCGGCGCTGAAACAGCGGTGCGAGCCACCATGTCGTGGTCGCGCGCCGGCCGTCCAGCAATCCGGTTTCCGCCAGCAGGAAGGTGCTGGCGCACGATGCCGCGAGCATGGTGCCGGCTTCGAATGCGTCAACCAGCATGTCGCGCACGCGCCGGCAGGCAGCGCTTCCGAGCTTCGCGTCCAGTTCTTCCGCGGACGCTGTGCCAAGTCCGGGAATGATGATGAGATCAGCCTCGCGCAATTTGCCCTTGAAGCGCGGCCCGCAGCGCAACGTCGTGACGTCGAACGGCAAGGCACGCTTCGCATTCCCGCTGATCCGGTTGGCGGTGGCCATCACGTCGTGCGTGATGGCTGCGCTCGACGCCAGGCAACCCGCGATCTCGATAACCGCTACTTTGGTCATGTCAAAAAAGCCTCGATCAATGTCATTTTTGACACTAGGCGATCCGACGCTAAATCGCAATATTCGGCACAAACGTTGACGTGGCGCCGTCAAGTCGCGAGGCTCCTATCTTTACGCGCGCAAGGAGCCACGCCAATGCCGAAGCGATCCATGAAGCAGGACGATGCGCTCGAGGATTTCGGGCGCCGCGAGATTGCGCTCGATGGCGTCGCCAAGGCGGTGCATGTGGCAGGCCGCGGGCCTGCAATCATCGTGATGGCGGAGATGCCGGGCATCAGCCCGCACGTCGCGCGTTTCGCCCGCTGGGTTCGCGACGCTGGTTTTACCGTCTACATGCCGTCTCTGTTTGGTCGCGACGGTGCCGTTCCGAATGAGGAAGAAAGCCCCGCCGTGTTTCAGCGCGCCTGTGTGAGCGCGGAATTCCGTGCCCTGACCGCAAACGAATCGAGTCCGGTGACGAAGTGGCTGCGGTCATTGGCGAGATTTGCTCACGGGGAGTGTGGCGGTCCCGGCGTCGGCGCCATTGGAATGTGTTTCACGGGAAATTTCGCGCTGACGATGATGCTGGAGCCATCGATGCTGGCGCCGGTCCTCTCGCAGCCGTCACTGCCGCTGAACAATCCGGCAGGCATCGAAATCGCGCCGGACGAAGTCAGGGCCGTTCGCGAACGGCTCGATCGGGAAGATCTGACCGTGCTGGCCTATCGCTTTGAAGGCGACAAGTTCTGTATGGCGCAACGCTTTGCGGCCTATCAGGAGGCGCTTGGCGACCGTTTCATCGGCCGGGTGCTTCCCGATGGTGCTGCGAACACCGAGCTTCCGCCGTTTTTCGAGCGCTACGTCACCACGCCGCATAGCGTCGTGACCGCTCATTTGATCGACGAAGCCGGCCAGCCGACCATCGCAGCTCGCGACGAAATTCTGGGGTTCTTCAAGCGCCGGCTGGCTTCCTGACGGGCTAGTCGGCGCGCGACAGCGACGAGGTCGAGGGAGGATCATCAACACGGATACGGGACGACGTCTCGACCAACCCGTCAATTTGTATCAAGCTGGCGCGTCTGCGTAATGTCACGCACGTGAAGCCGGCGGAGTGACGATCGATCTCTCGCGGCCCGGATATCGGTGGAAGTTTCCATGAGCGCTGAAATCAAGCCCTATCGCATTTCGGTCGGCGACGATGTGCTCGACGATCTGAAGTCGCGGTTGCGGAACACGCGATGGCCGGAGGCCGAACTGGTTGACGATTGGAGCCAGGGCGCGCCGCTGAAGTGGATCAAGGACATTTGCCGCTACTGGGCGGAGGAATATGACTGGCGCGCCCGCGAGGCGCGCCTCAATCGCTTTACGCAGTTCACGACTGACATTGACGGGCTCGATATTCACTTCCTGCACGTCCGTTCGCCGCATCCGCAGGCGATGCCGCTGATCATCACCCATGGCTGGCCGGGTTCGGTGGTCGAATTCCACAAGGTGATCGAGCCGCTGACCAACCCGACCGCGTTTGGCGGCGACGCCGCCGATGCGTTTCATGTCGTTTGTCCTTCGTTGCCCGGCTTCGGCTTTTCCGCCAAACCAACCACCACCGGCTGGGGTGTCGATCGCATTGCATCGGCCTGGGCGGTGCTGATGGACCGCCTTGGCTACGCGCGTTATGGCGCGCAAGGCGGCGACTGGGGCTCGGCCGTCACAACCGCGCTGGGCGCGCAGGATGGCGACCATTGCGCCGGCATTCACATCACGCTCGCGATGGCGGCGCGGCCCAATGTGGAGGGGCAACCGACGCCCGAGGAGACGCGGGCGCTGCAGGGCATCAAATACTACGCCGATTGGGATTCCGGCTACTCCAAGCAGCAAGCGACCCGGCCGCAGACCCTCGGCTACGGGTTGACGGATTCGCCGAGCGGCCAGGCCGCGTGGATCCTGGAGAAGTTCTGGGCCTGGACCGATTGCGACGGGCATCCCGAAAACATCCTCGGCCGCGACGAACTGCTCGACAATGTCATGCTGTACTGGGTGACGGCGACCGCCGCCTCATCGGCGCGTCTCTATTGGGAGAGCTTTGGGCCGAAACGCCGGACGCCCCACAAGGTGACGATACCGAGCGGCGTCGCGGTGTTTCCCAAGGAGATCGTCACCCCGGTGCGGCGCTGGATGGAGGCCAGTTACACCGATATCCGGCACTGGCGGGAAATGCCGAAGGGCGGCCATTTCGCGGCCTTCGAGCAGCCGGAGTTGTTTGTCCGGGAGGTAAGGGAGTTTTTCGGGACGCTTCGCCAGCCCTCCGAATAAGGTCGGCTATCCCGGAAGTTCAGCCCGCGGCAAGGTTCGTCAATTGAGGCTCGGACCCTGCTACATATGGTACGGGTGTCTCGAGCCGGGGCCTAGCCTTTCTTTGCATGGGGTTGTTTTCGTAATTTTTGTTTGGGCCCCGTGCGGCGCACGAAAGCCGCTAGGCGGCATGTATTTTGCATTTCTTCTGACAGCAGAGGAGTGCACCGATGACATTTCGCATCCGCCGACGAGAATTCATTGCCGGCCTTGGCGCCGGGCTTTTGGCTGCCCCGACGGTGGTGCGGGCACAGGGGCAACCGATCGTCATCCGCGCCGGGGCACTGAAGCTGATCCACTCCATCGCGCCCTATTTCTACGATCAGTTCGTGCCGGCAGGTTACAAGGTCGAGGTGCTGCCGTTCGAAACACCGACCGAATGCAAGAATGCCGTCGTGACCAAGTCGGTCGATTTCGGCGCATTCGGCATCGCCGCCGCGCTGCTTGGCGCCGCCGCCGGCGAACCGGTGGTGGTGATTGCCTCGACCTGCAATCGCGGAATGGCGATCATCGCCAAGAAGGATGCCGGGATCGCCGCGATCAAGGATCTGAAAGGCAAGCGCGTCGCCGTGTTCCCCGGCACCACGCAGGAAGTGTTCTTCCTGGAGCGGTTGCGGATGGAAGGCATGACCATCAAGGATGTCGAGCCGGTTCGCGTCTCCTTCAGCGAAATGCATATCGCGTTGTCGCGCGGCGACATCGACGCCTATGTCGGCGCCGAGCCGGGGCCGGGTGTGTCGCTGTCCAGCGGCGTCGGCTCGCTGGTCGAGTATCCCTATTCGACGGCGATGGGATCGCTCAACATGGTGTTCGGCACGCATCGCGACGTCATCGCTGAGAAGCCGGATCTGGTCCGTGTCATGCTGGGCATTCATCAGCGTGCGACCGATTTCGCAGCGACCAACAAGGACGCCATGGTCGCGATGGCTTCCAGCAAGCTCGGCCAGAAGAAGGAGGCGATCGAGGCCTCCGTTCCCAATGTCGAATTGACCTGGCGGCTCGACGCCAAGCAGATCGAACAATCGAGGATCTACGCGGATCACATGCTGGCGCTGAAGCAGATCAAGCGGTTGCCGGATTTTTCGACCTTCATCGACACCAAGTTCGTCGATGCCGTGAAGCCAAGCTGACCGTGAGCACGCTCGCGTCTCACCCGGAGGAAAACGCGGCTTCTGCGCGGGAGACTTCCTGGCTGTCGATTTGGTGGCCGCGCCTGCGGCCTCTGCTGCTGGCAATCGCCTTTCCGGCGGCGATGCTGGCGATCTGGCATTTTGCGACGGTGGGACGGCCGGGCAGCCTGATCCCGCCGCCTTATGAGGTGTGGCTTGAACTGCAAGACCTCGCCTTTGGCGGCATCAACGACGACGCCTACAGCAAGACCCTTCACCTCCATTTGCTGGCATCGATCAGTCGCGTCTATGGCGGCTTTGCGCTGGCGTTGATCGTCGCGTTGCCGCTGGGCATGCTGATCGGACGGGTGCCGCTGGTTCGGCAGCTGCTCGATCCGACCATCCAGATTTTGCGGCCCGTACCAGTCACCGCATGGCTGCCGCTGGCGATGATCATCTTCGGGCTTGGGCCGCGCTCGGCGTTCTTTCTCGTCTTTCTGGGTGCGTTCTATCCGATCCTGGTGAACACGATTTTTGGCGTGCGCTCGGTCGAGCCGCGATTGTTCGAGGCTGCGTCGATGCTGGGCTGCAGCGAATCGGCGCAGTTTTTCCGTGTCGTACTGCCCGCAGCACTACCCTCGATCTTCACCGGCATGCGGCTCGGATTGGGGTTTGCATGGGTCGTGATCGTCGTCGGCGAAATGACCGGCGTGCAGACCGGCCTTGGCGCCATCATCATGGAAGCCCGGCAGTTGTCGCGCACCGAGATCGTGATCTCCGGAATGATCGTGATCGGCGCCTTCGGTTTTCTTTCCGATCAATTGGTGATGCTGATCGGCCGGCGGCTGCTGGCCTGGAGTCCGTCGCATGGCTGATGCTCCGATCCCGATCCTGGAAATGAAAAACGTCGCCAAGACCTATTCGCAAAACGGCCGGCCGATCGAAGCGCTGCGCGGCGCCAATCTGCGGGTGAAGAAGGGCGAGTTCATCTGCCTGATCGGCGCCTCCGGCTGCGGCAAATCCACCTTGCTGCGCATGGCCGCCGGCTTCGAGGCAGCCACACACGGCGATGTCCTGATGTGGGGGATGCCGATAGCGAGCCCGGGCCCGAGCCGCGGCATGGTGTTTCAGGATTACGGCCTGTTTCCGTGGCTCAACGTCCGCGACAATATCGGCTTCGGTCCGAAATCGAGGGGACGAACCAAGGCTGAAATTCGCGAAACGTCGGATCGCTTCATCGAGCTCGTCGGTTTGCAGAATTTTTCCGACGTCTACCCGCACCAGCTTTCCGGCGGCATGAAGCAGCGCGTGGCGATTGCCCGCGTGCTGGCCAATGATGCCGAGATCGTGCTGATGGATGAGCCGTTCGGTGCACTCGATGCGATGACGCGCGAGCGGCTGCAGGACGAACTGGTCGAGATCTGGTCGCGCACCGGCCTCACGGTTCTCTTCGTCACGCACTCCATCGAGGAAGCGATCTTCCTCGCCGACCGCGTCGTCGTGATGTCACCGGGGCCCGGCCGGATCGATAACGAATACAGCATCGATCTGCCGAGACCGCGGGATATTGCGAGCCCAGAGTTCAACGAGTGGCGGCGGCTATTGTCATCGCAATTGCACAGTCATCACGGCCGCAAGGCGGGATGATATTCCAGAGCGTTTTCGAGCGAAGTGGACACCCGGTTCGCGTGAAGAAAACGCGGCAAGACAAAAGACTAGAGATACCAGGCGAGAACCGCCTTGAGTTGGGCGTTCTCGATCACCGGCAACACGACGATCTGATTCATGCCGGCCGCGCGAGCTGCCTGCGACGCAACTGACTCATCGACCTTCAGATGCTCGTTGATCGCCGGCATGCCGGTCGCCCAGGCGCCGCCAATGCTGCCTTCGCCTTTGCCGATGCTCTTTGACGCGTACAGCTGCTCAAGCTCGGTATTCTTGCTGCAATCACCGGACTGGAAGACGAGCGCCGAGCGCGATGCGTTCGGCACCCAGATTTCAAAGCGCTTGGCTATTGGGGTGGCCTGCGCCGACAGGAACGTCATCACCCAGGTTTTTTCGGGCGAGGTCGTGTAGGGAATGCCGACGCCGCAATTGATGCCGATTTCGCTGGCTTCTTCCCAGCGCAGGAACCGCTTGGAATTGTGCAGATCCTTGATGATCAGCGGCATGCCGGCTTTCCAGGTCCGGCCGGGCAGGCCGAAGCCCCGCGGAAATTTGGTGTGCCGCGAATTGAATTCGAACATGTCGGCGGTGCCGTAATAGCCGTCGACCAGTCCCATTTCGTGGCTGACGTCGGCATCGTTTTGCCAGAGCTCGATGGCGCCGACGTGCTTTTCGTCGTCGCCGCAAAACAGCACCATCACAGCCATCAGGAACTCACCGGCAAACACCGGCAGTGCCACGCCACAGGTCAATCCCGCCTCGATCGCTTCGTCCGTGCGCTTGAAATAGGAGTTGGCAAATTTGGTGAGGATGACCGGATGGCCGGAGGCCCAGGCCTTGCCGGGCAGGCCTTCGTCATAGGCAAACAAGGCGTTTTCGCTGACCGCTTTGAACTCCGAATATTCTGCGCTGCAGAGACTGCCGCCGAACTCCAGCCGCGTGCGGGTGCGGTCCGGCACCCACAGTTCAACCACTCGAATGAACGTCTTCATCGGAACGCATCCATCGCCTCATCGACGATCAGCATCGACGATTTAGCGATGACGTGTGCGATCAAATTACAGGCAACGCCCGCCCAAAGATCGTGCGGGGCTCGATCAAGCCGGACGGCAACTCAATTCCGATAGGACGGATCGGTACGGTCCAGTTTGCGCAGCAGTGCGGGCCAAGCGAGCTCGCCGTTACGGGCCGGTCGATCGACCCGCGGCCGCATCTTGTCGTAGGTCGCTTCGAGCACGTCTTGCGGCGGGTAGGTCAGTTTGGTGTTGCAGGACAGCGCCATGATCTGCACCTGGCAGGCCCGCTCCAGGCGGAACAGCACGTTGAAGGCCGCGGGCACGGTGCGGCCGACGACGAGCAAGCCGTGGTTACGCAGGATCATGGCTTCGTGATCGCCGAGGTCCCTGACCAGCCGGGCACGCTCGTCGACATCGTCGGCGATGCCCTCGAAATCATGATAGGCGACGTGGAGAAACCGCATCGAGGTTTGCGCGAGCGGCAGCAGTCCGCATTCCATTGCCGAGACCGCCATGCCGGCCGGCGTGTGCGTATGCGCAACGCAATCCATGTCGTGCTTGGCCATATGGATGGCGCTGTGAATGACGAACCCGGCGACGTTGACGTCATAGTCGGTCGCGTTGAACAGCGTGTTGCCTTCGACATCAACCTTGATCAGGCACGATGCGTCGATCTCTTCGTAAAGCAGCCCGTAAGGGTTGATCAGGAACTGGTCGTGCGTTCCAGGCACCCGGCAAGAGATGTGGTTGGCGATCATCTCGGTCATCCCGTACATCGCCGTGAGGCGGTAGCAGGCCGCCAGATCGACCCGCGCCTGCCATTCTTCCGGGCTCACCTGTTCCCGGACCGATTTCACGACCTTGATGGCAGGCGAACTGACGGGAGGGTTCATAGCGTTTCTCCGCTAAGGTGCGATTTATTGGACCGGGTGGGCCCGGTTATTGGCAGGGAGGATAGCGGCAGAACTCGCTGCGCCGCAAGGCGAGCAGTACCGGTTTATTGCAGGGCTGGCGGGCGAAATCCGAATGCGCCGTTGGCGCAAGATCCGCTTCGCCTGCTTCCTCAGCTCCGAGATAAATTTTCTGCCCTTGATGCGGAAGATCGCGCGGCGTCAGAGCAGCCTCATATATGGATCGGTCAACGAAGTCCGGCACATGATCGTCATCGTCCATCGCCACAGATGCTTGCGGCGCTGACGAAATCGTCGGGATTGTCGGCCAGCGACAGCTAGCTGTCGAGCTTTGCCTGGATAGGTGCGGTCTCGGCCGGGCGCCTTGTCGAACGCTGCCGGTGCGCCCTGAGACCGCTTGCCTCGTCGCGTTTAGTCCTTGGGAAAATCCCTGCGCATTGCGATTTCCGCGGCGTCGCCGGGCGACAGCACGTTGCCGTCGAATGCCGGCTGGCGCTCGGTGACGATGTCGTAGAGCGAAATCTGCTTGATCGGCTTCGCCAGCAATTGCCGGATGCAGTCCGCCAGGGTTCCGTTGTAAACGAGATATGGCGTCTTGCTGGCGACCCGCGCGTTTTTCAGGGAGGGCCACTTCTTCAGGTCGGCAGGCGCGTCATACGCGATCGGCTGGCTTTCTTTGAACATGCCCCGGTCCCGGCGTTTCAACCATCAGACAACTTAGCCAAAGTTGGTAAACAGATTGAAAACAGCGGCCCTGCGGGATCATTTCCGGTGCCGGCTGCCCAGAGCGGCCTCGATCGAGCTGGGGTTCTTGATGCGCTCGATCAACAGGTCGATGCGGTCGCCGCCCCAGAACAGTTCGCCGTTGAAGACCATGGTCGGCACGCCGAACACGCCGTGTTCTTCCGCCTCGTCGATGATGCGGTCATGTTCGGCGCGGGCCGGGCCGTGGACATAGGCTTCGAATTCCTTGGCCGAACCGCCTATGGATGTGATTACACCGGAGATGTCCGACAACTCGTCGATTTCGAGTTCATGATTCCAGAAGCGCTGGAATACCGTGTCGTGGTATGGCCGGAATAGACCATGCCGCTGCGTGAACAGCATGCCGGCGCTGGCGTAGAAGGCATCATAGATGCGGCGCGGGCCCTTCATGGAGAGGCCCTGTGCGTTGGCATAGCGCCGTGCGTCCATATAGGCGTAGCGTACCTTGCGCCAGAAATGCGGTGTGCGCTCTTCCACCGTGCCCATGAATTCGGCGATGCGTAGCGTGTAGGGCAGCCATTCCAGTTCGACGTCGTATTCCTGCTCGAGTTCGAACAGCCGCTTGTTGGCGACGAGCGCGTAGGGGCTCTTGTAGTCAGTGTAGATTCGCACGCGCGGTTTCGTCATCGGCGTTTCCCTGTCCTGATCGGGCAATTCTTTCCGATCCGGACGACGGGCGCAATCTGTGAAGGTTTCATCGATTTGATTGTCATCGAATCAAACGAATGGGCCCCGGTGCATTCAAGCAGCGCGGGGCCCGACATCTTCGTTATAGGCGAAGGATTTCTGGTAGACACCAGTTCATTCTCAGGATCGAAAAGCGCTTGGCCTTTGCGCTCCGATCTTGCGGATATGCTGTGGATTGTAGGCGGCGCAATGTGGCTAGCAGCTGCTGTTTACCAACTTGCGTCGAGACCTTGCCGTTGAGCAAGGTCACTGGCTTGAGCCGGTGGCGTCATGCTCCTCTCCAAGAGTGGGCCGACGGACATCTGTCCGGTTCCGCTGCTTGCTATTCGATCACAAGATCGGACGCCTATTCCCGCGAAGCGGGGAGCCAAATGCTCCGCTACCCCGACAGGTGCAGCATGCGAAATGCTGCGGCAGATATGGTCATGTGTCAAGTTATACGCTGTGCAAAATCGCGCTTGGGTTCCCGTGCTTAACCCCGCCAGATGGCAGACGAGATCGGTTCCGACGGCTGATCTGAACTTGAAACAGATCAGCATCACGCCTTGGTCTGGCGATACTGGGTAAAATCCGGATCGTGCGTCATTGCCCAGTAATCGACGAACCGCCATGGCATCGCCGAAAACACCCGTCCTTGACCGTTGCGATAGTAGGTCGTCATGCCCGGATGAGACCAGATCAACTGCTCATGTTCGGCATCGACCTTTTCGATGTATTGATCGTGCGCGTCCTGGCGGACATCGATGGCAGCGATGCCACGCTCGATCATCTCGACCAAACACGCGCTGATGTAACGGCTCTGGCACTCCGACTGGAAGATCACGCTGCCGCCGTGCGCGGGCCCGGTGTTGGGCCCGAGCATCACGAAGAAGTTTGGAAAATCCGGCACGGTGAGTCCGAGATAGGCGGTCGGGTTATCGTTGGCCCAGGCTTGCCTGAGATCCTTGCCGTCACGCCCGGTGATGTTGAGACGCGCCGCCATCTCGGTGACCTTGAAGCCGGTCGAGATCACGATGATGTCGGCTGGCCGCGATTGGCCGTCCGAGGCCACAATGCCGTCAGCTGTGAAATGATCGATCTTGTCGGTGACCAGTTCGACATTCGGCTTTGTCAGCGTCTTGAACCAGCTGTTGTCGAGCAGGATGCGCTTGCCATAGGGCGGGTAGGTCGGCACGCACTTCTCGATCAGGTCCGGACGGTCCTTCAGTTCGGACAGGATGAAGTCCGTGAGTTCTTCGCGATGTCGGTCGTTGCCCTTGTTCACGGCGCGATCGGGATGCGGCCAGTTCGGATCCTTGCGCAGGAACGGCAGTAGGCCGTCGCCATAACGCCAGAACATGTTGAAACGGTACCACTGCACGTAAAACGGCAGATGCGCGAGCAGCCATTGGGCGCCGTCGCTGATCGGGTCGGAATAGCCCGCGACCGGTCGCGCCCATTGCGCGGTGCGTTGATAGACGGTGAGCGACGCCACCCGGTTGGCGATCGATGGCACCAGCTGCATCGCGGTGGCGCCGGTGCCGATGACGGCGACATGCTTGCTGTCGAACTCAATGTCGTCCGACCACAAGGCCGAATGCAGGGTCTGGCCCTTGAAATTCGCTTCACCCTCGAAATGCGCAGGGAAGGGATCATTTAGCTGACCGATTGCGCTCACGAGCGTAGTCGATTCAAAAGTTTCCTCGCCATTGGCCGTCTTCAGCGTGGAAATCCAGCGCCGCGTGCTCTCATCCCAGCGCGACGACGTCAGCTCGGTATTGAGCTGGAGGTGCTTTCGAATGTCGTATTCGAGCGCGACTTTCTTGAGATAGTCGAGCAGTTCCTGGCGTTGCGCGAAATAGCGCGTCCACGGATTTCGCGCGCCGAACGAGAACGAATAGGAGTGGTTTGGCGTATCGACGCCGCAACCGGGGTAGCGGTTGACATGCCAGGTGCCGCCGAGCTCGGCGTTCTTCTCGACGATGGTGTAGGGAATGCCGAGCCGGCCGAGCGCGACGCCAAGCGCGATCGCGCAGACGCCGGCACCGACGATCAGGACATGCTGCTCTGCCAGCTTGTCGTTGGCCGGACGTTTGCTCCAGCTGATGTCGCGGGGGACGAAAGCCATTTCCTCGCGCATCAGCGGTGCATATTCCGGGGTGACGTTTTCGCCGAGCGTCGCGCGCATCATCCTCAGCATCAATTCGTCGCCGGGGTCTGATATGACGGGCTTCGGCTCGCCATTGGCGAACAGCTTGACGACGGCGGCGCGGATTTCATCCTGGATTTCCCGGGGCAAGCCGGCCTCGGGATCGGGGATCAGGCGGACGTCGCGCCTTGGCTTGTATGGCGGCTCCAGCCAGCGCTCGTCGCCGGTCATGTGGACCAGCACCATCAGCAGCACGCGGATATCGCCTTCGGCGATGGCCGATGCGAGATCGAGTGTCTTGCGGGGCATGTCGATATTCATGCTGGTGTCCTCGCTACGCGCCCGGGGCTTCGCGCAGGCCGCCATAGGCGGCCCAACTGGTGCCTGCGATATATCCGGCGTCGACCGGCAGGTTGATGCCGGTAACACCGCTGCTCATCGATGAGAGAAGCCACGCAATCGCCTGTGCAACTTCGATCGGCTCGACCAACCGGTTCATCGCCGTCGGACTTTCGAGCAAGCGCTTGTTGAGCGCGCCGGAGGCAATACCGGCTTCGAGTGCCACGGTGCGGGTGAAGCCGGGAGAGACGGCATTGACGCGCACGCCGGTGCGGCCCCATTCGGCGGCAAGGGTCTGCGTGATCTGAATGACGCCGGCTTTGGCAGCGGTATAGGCGTGGATCGGACCTGATGTCATGCCGGCGACCGAGGCGACATTGACGATGGCGCCATGCCGGCGCTCCGCCATTTTGACGCCGACGCTGCGGGCGACCAGAAATGTGCCGCGCAGATCGATATTGATCTCGCGGTCCCATTGATCCATCCGCACGCGCTCGACCGGATGCATCTTGCCGAACACGCCGGCGGCGTTGACGAGGCCTGTGATCGGCCCGTGTGCGGCCTCGATATCGGCAATGCCGCTGACGACGGCATTTTCGCTGGCGACATCGAACGGCGCAGGCCACAGGATCGCTTTGGTGCCTGGAAGCGGTTCCGGGGCGATATCGACGATTACAACGCGCTGGCCTTGTTCGGCCAGAAGCGTTGCAGTCGCCGCGCCAATGCCGCGGCTGCCACCGGTGACGAGAACGATACCTTCAGCGCTCATGGTCGTTGCCCTTGTCGGCTGGATTGAAAAGACCGCGCGTCACCAGCTTCTGGTAGGCGGAGATGACATGATCAGGTACCGCCGTGACCGCACCGTTTGAGTAGGAATACCGCCGGCTGAGATAGCCGCGCGCGCCCATCAATATTTGAACGATCGCTTCGAATTCCTCATCGGTGAAGTCGTCGACCGTGCCGGCGAGCCGCGCGCGTCTCAGGATGCGGACATAGGCCGTCGAAATATTATCGAAATGCTTCTGGTAGCCGATCGGCGCAAAGAATTCGGCCTCGTTGAGGATGCGCAGGAATTCCGGTACCTCGCGGATGAAATCGAAGAAGGCGCTGAAGCGTTCGATTTCCTGCCGCGCCGTTTGCGCCGTGCCGGTTCGTTCGTGAATGAAGCGGACCATGTCGAGGCCGATCTTGGGTAGCAATTGATCGAGCAGCTCCTGGCGGTTTTTGAAGTGATTGTAGAAGGTGCCCTGCGCGACACCGGCCTCCTCGGTGATGCGGGCAACGGAGGCTTCGGCATAGCCGTATTTGCCGACGATCTTGGTCGCGGCGTCGAATATCTTGCGCTTGGTCCAGGCGTTGCGCTCGACACGGTTGAGCTTTGCGACCTTGCCGGAATTGGCTGGTAATGCCTGCGTCATGCGTGGGCCTCCAGTTCGGCGCGCAGCACGCGCTTGAGTACCTTGCCGGATGGATTACGCGGCAGGCTGTCGCGGTCGGAGTCGGTGTAGGAGATGTCCTCGCCGCGGTATTTCAGCGCACAGCGACCGGGTGTCCGCCGGGCGTGAAAGGCGATGAAACTGGAGAGGTTGATCATTTGGCCGTTCAGGAGGCCGGTTTCCCGCCCCGCTTCTCCATATATGAATTATGACTCGTAATTCATCTTTGGCTTGACGTCACCCCCCTAGCTCTGAAATCCTTGTGAGTACTGAGACGACACGATCTCTGGCAGGAATCTGGGCAAGAATCTGGGAACGCAAACCCGAGAGGGAGGCATCAATGACGAGAACCCGCAAAACGGGCATCAGCCGCCGTTCGACCTTGGCATTGATGGGCGCCGGTGCCGTGACATTCGCGACGCCTTGGGTGGCGCGGGCGCAAGCCAAGACCATCAAGATCGGCATGCCGACCATTCTCTCCGGCCGCGTGGCGCAGCTTGGAACTTCATCGCGCAACGGCGTGATGCTGGAAGTCGAAAAGGTCAACGCCGCCGGCGGCATGGCTGGACGACAGATCGAGATGGTGATCCGCGACTCCAAAGGGCAGCCGCAGGAAGCGGCCCGCGTCGCGCGCGAACTGGTCAATACCGACGGCTGCGAAATTCTGATCGATGCCGAGGCGTCATCCGGCGCGTTCGCCGTGCACGAAGTCGCGCGCGATCTCGGTGTGTTGTGCCTGCACAGCAATTCGGAAACCTCGGCGCTGACGGCCGATCCCAAGCAGCACATTCCCAATGCGTTCCGTACCGCGCGCCAGGGTGTGCATGACTCCATCGTCGGCGGCAGCTATGCGGCTGCGATCTCCAAGGCGAAGGGCCTGAAGAAATGGGCCACCTGCGCGCCGGATTACGCCTACGGCCGCGACACCACCGGCGAGTTCACGCTGTATTTGAAGCGCTTCGCACCTGAGGTCGAGATCATCAGCGAGTCCTGGCCGAAGCTGTTTCAGCCCGACTACACCGAAGTCGTCACCAAGATCCTGCAGGCCAAGCCGCAGGCGCTGTATTCCTGCCTGTGGGGCGGCGACCTGACATCGTATATCGATCAGGCCAACATCTACGCGATGTTCAGCCAGATGGAGGTGTTTGCGGTCAACATGGCCGACTACACCGCGCTGACCGTGGTGAAGAACCTGCCGAAGGGCATTCATTCCGGCAACCGCTACATCAAGACCTATCCGGCGACCGCCGAGAATGCCGCCTGGGGCGATGCCTACAAGGCGAAATTCAACGAGTATCCGACCAACTGGTCGTGGGAGAATGCCACCGCGATCATGTTGCTCGCCGAAGCCTCGAAGAAAGCGAATTCCGCCGACGGCAAGAAACTCGCCGAGGCCATGCGCGGGCTCAAGATCAAATCACCGTTCGGCGCCGACGGCACCGTGACGATGCGGGCTGAAGACCAAACCCTGGTCGGCTACGCGATCGGCTGGGGAACGACGATCCCGCAAGAGCCCTATGTGCCGGAAGTCAAGCCGGGCGACTGGAAGACCATCTTCGAACTCGAAGCCGAGTGGAAGAAGAGCAAGGGCTACACCTGATCGATCGACGAAAAGCGGGGACGGCGTGAGCCGTCTCCGTTCAGCGCCCAGTGTTCTCTCCAGTAGTTCCTTGCGTGCCGATCCTCTTGCACGCCGCAACGGATATTTCCCTTGGATCTCGACGCGCTCACCGGCTGTCTCACCAGTTCCGCCTGTCTGGTAACGCAAACCACCAGCGGCTTCATCATAGGCATGCTGCTGTTTCTCGTTGCCGTCGGACTGACGCTGATTTTCGGTGTGCTCAAGGTCGTCAATTTCAGCCACGGCGCCTTCTATATGTTCGGCGCCTATTTCGCGATGACGGCCTATCAATTCACCGGCAGCTTTGCGCTGGCGATGCTGTGCGGAGCGGCCGGCACCGCGCTGCTCGGCCTCATCTTCGAGCGCGTCTTCATGAGCCGGGTCTACGGCCGCGATGTGCTGATGCAGCTTCTGGTCTGCTACGCCTTCGTGCTGATCTTCGACGACGTCGTGCGGATGATCTGGGGGCCGGAATTCAAGTCGATGGGCATGCCGGCAGCGTTCCAGGTGATGCCGCTGTTCATCGCCGGTGGCGTGGTGCCGCCTTATTACCTGCTCCTGATCGGCGTCGCGCTGGTCGCTGCTGTCATCCTCGGCCTCGGTCTGGCCCGCACCCGGCTCGGCAAGGTGATCCGCGCGGCCGCGCATAATCCGGGCATGGTGTCCGCGCTCGGCATCAATACCGGTCTGATTTATGGCGGCGTGTTCGCGCTCGGCGGCATGTTGGCGGGACTGGCCGGCGCACTCGCCGCACCCGTGCGCTCGCTGACGCCGGGGATGGGATTTTCTGTCTTGATCGAATCCTTCATCGTCACCGTGATCGGCGGCATGGGCTCGATTTTGGGGGCGCTGATCGGTGCGCTCCTGATCGGCATGATCCGCTCGTTCGGTTCGCTCGGCTTTCCCCTGTTCACGGAAGGCCTGATGTATCTGTTCATGGTGATCGTGCTGGTCGCCAAGCCGACCGGCCTGTTCGGCAAGGAGGTCGCATGACCGAATTGCAGGCGGAGCAGGCGGCCAAAGCGCCCGGCGTCTCCCGTATCCAGGCAAAGCCGCGCCCCAATCGGGCTGCCCTGATTGCCCTTGCGGTCTTTGTCGTGCTTGCTCTGCTGCCGACGGTTTTCAGTAGCAAATTTCTGCTCGACTTCGTGATCCGCTGCGCGGCCTATGGGCTGTTCGCGACGTCGCTCAACCTTCTGGTCGGCTACACCGGCCTGACTTCGTTTGGCCATGGCATGTTCTTTGGCCTTGGCGCCTACGGCTTCGGACTAATGATGCAGAAGACCGGTGTTCCCGTCCCGGTGGCTTTCGTTGCAACGCTGGCGATCACGTTTGTCGTCGCTCTCGTCATTGGTGCCATTTGCGTGCGGCTGAAGGAGATCTATTTTGCCTTCGTGACGCTGGCGTTCCAGATGCTGATCCACAGCACGATCCTGTCCTGGGTATCGCTGACCGGCGGCGATCAGGGATTGCGCGGCGGCATTCCCCGGCCGCCATTTTTGGGCATCGATCTATCGAACCATCTGCATCTCTACGTCGCCAGCTGTGCGCTACTGGTGATCGGACTGTTCCTGATGCATCAGATCGCGCAATCGCCATTCGGCTACACGCTGCGCATGATCCGCGACAACGCCACGCGGGCGAGCTTCATCGGCATCGACGTCTGGCGCGCCAAGTTGACGGTCTTTGTGCTCGCGGCGCTGTTCGCCTCGACCGGCGGTATCATCATGGCGCTGTTCGTCTCAGGAGCCTATCCGGAATTTTCCTACTGGACCATTTCGGGCGAGGGCATCTTCATCAACATGCTCGGCGGCGTCACCACATTCCTGGGGCCCATGGTCGGCACCGCGCTGTTCCTGATCCTCAACGATACCGTCACCCGTCTCACCGACTATCATGGCATCGTGCTCGGCATCGTGATCCTGTTCTTTGCGATCGGGCTGCGGAAGGGTCTGATGGATTTCGTGGTCGAATGGTACGTGCAACGCCGCGAACGTTCCGGGGAGCGCGGCTAGCCATGCTCGAAATTCGCGGGCTCTCAAAATCCTTCGGCGGCGTCAAGGCGACCGACAATGTGACGCTCGATTTCGCTGATGGTTCACTCACGGCTGTCATCGGCCCCAATGGTGCGGGCAAGAGCACGTTCTTCAATTTGATAACAGGCGCGCTGAAACCGGATGCCGGCCAGATCCTGCTCAATGGCGTCGATCTGGCCGGACATTCGCCGCCCGACATCGTGCGCCACGGCATCGGACGGGCATTCCAGGTCGCCAGTATCTTCCCCTCGCTCACGGTGCAGGAGACGATGCTGGCGGCCGTCGGCGCCGACCAGCGCCGCGCCGGCGTTATGCATCGCAGATTTCCGCTGGCCGAAACCCGTGATCGCGCCGAGCACGCGATGGAATTGCTGGGGCTTGCCGGCAAGCGCAACCGGACCGCGGCGACGCTGTCGCATGGCGACCAGAAGCTGCTCGATATCGCGCTGGCGCTGGTACTCGATCCCAAAGTGCTGCTGCTTGACGAGCCTACCGCCGGCATGGGCACCGAAGAGCGCTGGCGCATGATCGACAAGGTCCGGGAGCTCTGGGAGACCCAGAAGATCACGGTTGTGTTCATCGAACACGACATGGATATCGTGTTCAAGATCGCCCCCGAAATCGTCGTGCTGTGTTACGGTCGGATCCTTGCCACCGGCACACCCGACGCCATCCGCCGCAACGAGGCCGTCATCAAGGCCTATCTCGGCACCGAGCATCATGCGGGAGCCGCGATATGAGCGCGCAGCCGGTGGTGCAGGTCGAGGACCTCGACGTTTATTACGGCACCAGCCAGATCCTGTTCGGCGTCGGCCTGTCGGTGCGGCAGGGCGAGACCATGGCGCTGCTGGGCCGTAACGGCGCCGGCAAGTCGACCACCATGAAGGCCATCATGGGCCTGGCGCCGGCGCGCCGCGGCAAGGTCACCTTGCGGGGCAAGGTCGTATCCGGGCTGAAGCCGTACCACATCGCCCGCGCCGGCCTCGGGTTCGTGCCGGAGGACCGCCAGATATTCCCCGACCATACCGTCGAGGACAATCTGGAGATCGGCGCCAAAAAAGGCCCCGACGGCCAGGACGAATGGCCGATCCGGCGCATTTATGATGTGTTTCCGCTGCTGGAGCCGCTGCGGCACCGGATTGCAGGAAGGCTGTCGGGCGGCGAGCAGCAGATGTTGGCGATTGCGCGGACGCTCATGGGTAATCCCGCGCTGCTGCTGCTGGACGAGCCCAGCGAAGGGCTGGCGCCAATCATCGTGCAAAGGATCGGCGAATTGCTGCGGCAGCTCCGCGGCACCGGTGCCACGGTCTTGATCGCCGAGCAGAATATGCATTTTTGCCTTGGCCTTGCGACCCACGCGACGGTTATCGACAAGGGCCAGATCGTCTACACGTCCGGTATCGAAGAGCTGAAAGCCAACGATAATATTCGTCAGCGCTATCTGGCGCTGTAGCTTTTCGGCAGGCCAGTTGTGGGGGGATCAATGGCAGTCAAGCGCACGCTATCGCCGACGCACGAGGCGCCGTATCGCGGTTTGCGGGTGCTCGATTTCGGGCAGGGCATCGCCTCGCCCTACTGCGGGATGCTGCTCGGCGTCTACGGCGCCGATGTCATCAAGGTCGAACCGCCGGAAGGGGATTGGTCGCGTTTCCTCGGCACGACCTATGGAAATCATACGACGCTGTCGGCGGTCTATAACCGCGGCAAGCGCAGCCTCTGCCTCGATATGAAGCACAAGGACGCGATTGCGATCGCGCGGCGGCTGACGAAAGACTGCGACGTCCTGATCGAGGGTTTTCGCCCCGGCGTCGCCGCCCGCCTTGGGATTGGCTACGAGGAGCTCTCGCGCGATAATCCCGGGCTGATCTATCTCTCGGTGAGTGCGTTTGGGCAAAGCGGACCTTACTCGAAGCGGCCCGGCTCGGATTCGGTCGCGCAGGCATTTTCGGGCCTGGTGTCGGTCAATGTCGGCAATGACAAGACCCCGCACCGGGTTGGCACTACCGTCTCTGACGTGGCGACAGGCGTCTATGCCTTCCAGGCGATCGCGACCACGCTGTTCGCGCGCGCGACCGTCGGTACGGGCCGCTGGATCGACGTCAATCTCTGCCAGTCAACGGCGGCGCTGCTCGGCCACAAGGTCGCCGAGCATATTCTGGAGGGCGGCGCGCCGCGGGCGCTCAACGTCCCGGCCGGCTCCTACCAAACCAGCGATGGCTGGATGATGGTGACGCTGGTCAACGAGCCGCAATACAAGCGCCTGTGCGCGGCCATCGAGCGCGATGATCTCGCCAGCGACCCGCGCTTCGCAGACTTTGCTGGCCGAGCCGACTCCGCCGATACGTTGATCTCGCAGCTACGCGAGGTGTTCCTGGCACGCCCAACGGATACTTGGCTATCGCGGCTGCATGCGGCCGATATCCTTGCCGAACGAATTCTCGATCCGGGCGAATGGCTGCGCAACGTCCATGTCGAGGCAACCCGGGCGTCGGTGTGCCAGGATACGCCGGGTGTCGGCCCGGTTTACACGCCGCGTACACCTGGTATTGCCAGCCTCTCCGAAGAGGCGCTTTGCCCCGCGCCGGATATCGGACAGGATAGCGTTGCCATCCTGACTGAGGCCGGGCTTGACCGAACTGCAATTGATGAATTGATCAGGGACGGCGCGGTGCACCAGGCCAAGCCATAGGAAATGGGTATCATGAGCGCCGAACTGGTTCGCTATTCCGTCTCGGACAAGATCGCGGAGATCATGCTGGACCGGCCGCCGGTCAACGCTCTGAGCATGCCGCTGATCGATGCGCTGCTGGCAGCGTTGGAAAAAGCGAAAGACGATCCGTCGGTTTCCACTGTTATCATCGGCAGCCTGCACAAGGTGTTTTGTGCCGGGCTTGACCTCGACATCGTCAGGGGCAAGCCGGGGATCGAAACCAAGAAATTCCTCGAGCGGCTGTATTTTGCGCTCAACGACACCCAGTATCGCATGGGCAAGCCAACCATTGCCGCCGTCGATGGCGCGGTGCGTGCCGGCGGGATGACGATCGCGATCTCCTGCGATATGATCATTGCCGGCGAAGCCTCGACCTTTGGCTATCCCGAGATCGATGTTGGGTTGATCCCGGCGATCCACTTTGTGCAACTGCCGCGGCTGGTCGGAAAGCACCAGGCATTCGGGCCGTTGTTCCTGGGCGAGCCCTTTGATGCCGCGACCGCCTTCCGCATGGGGCTGCTGAGCGAAGTCGTGCCCCAGGGGAACGCGCTCGATCGCGCTCGCGAGATTGCGCGGAAGCTGGCTGCCAAGTCGCCGATGGTGATGAAGATCGGCCGTGACGCCTTCATGCGCGCGGTCGATGCGGATTTCCGCCGGTCGGTCGAAAACGCGGCCGAGAGCTTTGCGCTTGTCGCGACGACGGAAGATTGTCAGGAAGGGTTGAACGCGTTCGTCGAAAAACGGGCACCAAATTACAAGGGACGCTGATGGCAGGACTATATTTTGAGGAGTTCGAGGTCGGCCGGGAATTCCACCATGAGTTCAGCCGGACCGTCACCGAGATGGACAATACGATGTTCAGCCTGCTGACGATGAATCCGCAGCCGCTGCATATCGACGCGCATTTTTCCGAGAATACCGAGTTCGGCCAGCGGCTGTTCAACAGCCTCTACACGCTCGGGATCATGATCGGTATGAGCGTGTACGATACGACGCTCGGCACGACGATTGGTAATCTGGGTATGACCGATGTCAAATTCCCGAAGCCGGTGTTTCACGGCGATACGCTGAAGGCCCACACCAAGATCATCTCCAAGCGCGCCAGCAAGTCGCGGCCGACGCAGGGGATTGTCGAGTTCGAGCATACGGCGACCAATCAGCGCGGTGAGGTGGTGGCGAGTTGCCGCCGCACCGGCCTGATGCACTGCAAACCAAAGGCGTGATTTGATGCGATCGTTTCTGTTCGTTCCGGGCGACAGCCTGCGCAAGTTCGAAAATGCCAAGAAGACGGCGGCCGATGCGTTGATCCTCGATCTCGAGGATTCGATCGCGCCGGACGAGAAGGTCGGCGCGCGGCGCACCGTGCGCGAGATGCTCGACGTGCGTAATCCCAACCAGAAGGTCTATGTCCGCATCAACGCGCTGGATACCGGGATGACGCTCGGCGATCTCGCTGCCGTGATACCGGGCCGCCCGGATGGTGTCGTGCTGCCGAAATGCGCTGGCGCTGCCGACGTCAACCAGCTGTCGCTGTATCTCGATGCGTTTGAAGCCGCCGCTGGCATCGAGCACGGAACCACGCGGATCGTGACGGTGGCGACCGAGACCGCGCGGGCGGTGCTCAAGCTGCTCGACTTTGAAAACATGAGCCCAAGGCTCTGGGGCATGATGTGGGGTGCGGAGGATCTTGCAGCGTCTCTTGGTGCCTCACGCAACCGGACCGCGGGCCGGTTTCACGGGCCGTTCCTGCTGGCGCGCGATCTCTGCCTGATCAGCGCCGCTGCCGCCGGTGTCGTCGCGATCGATACCATCGCCACCGACATCAACGACCTCGACGCGCTGCGGGAAGAATCCATTGCCGCACGTCAGGATGGGTTTTTGGCGAAGGCGGTGATCCATCCCAAGCATGTCGATGTGGTCAACGCTGCTTTCCTGCCGACGGACGAAGAAATCGCCTGGTCGGAGAAGATCGTCAAGGCGTTCAACGACAATCCAGCTTCCGGCGTCGTCAAGATCGACGGCAAGATGATCGACAAGCCGCATTTGCGCGCGGCTGAGAAAATCCTGGCGCTTCGGAGGCGGTAGCGAAATTTAGTAGCTCGGATCAGCGCAGCAATATCCGGGCTATGAGCCCGCCTTGACCAGATTGACTTTGCAACTTGGTCGACGGCAAATGCAGCAAAGCAACAAGTTCAGGGGAAACGCCATGGCTGACGCACTGATCATCGACGCCTGCAGGACGCCGCGTGGCATCGGCAAGGCCGGCAAGGGCGCGCTCGCGGGTATCCATCCGCAGCAACTCGGCGCCACCGTGTTGCGGGCGCTGGCCGATCGTACCGGCATCAATACCGCTGACGTCGACGACATCATCTGGGGCACCAGCTCCCAGCGCGGTCCGCAAAGCGGCGATCTCGGCCGGATGTCGGCACTCGACGCCGGTTACGATGTACGCGCCAGCGGCGTTACGCTGGACCGGTTCTGCGGTTCAGGCATCACCAGCGTCAACATGGCGGCCAACGCCATCATGGCGGGTTCCGAGGATCTCGTGATCGCCGGTGGTACCGAAATGATGTCGATGGAAGGCCGTCGCGGCGAGGGGCCGTTCATGATGGACAATGGCAATCTTCGTTTGCGCGCCCGGCATCCGCAATCGCATCAAGGCGTTTGTGCCGATTCGGTGGCGACGCTGGAAGGCATTTCACGAGGGGATGTCGATGCCTTGGGTCTCGAAAGCCAGAAGCGCGCCGCTGCCGCCATCAAGGGCGGTCATTTCGACAGGAGCCTGGTGCCGGTTCACCGCGAGGACGGCAGCCTTGCGCTGGACCGCGAGGAATATCCGCGGCCGCAGACCACGCTTGAAGGTCTTGCCGGATTGAAGCCGGCCTTCACTGCGGTCGCGGACTATCCGCTCGACGACAAGGGTACGACCTATCGCAACCTCATTCTCGAAAAATATCCCGATCTCGATATCAACTTCATGCATCACGCCGGCAATTCCTCCGGCGTCGTCGACGGCTCGGCGGCCATTTTGCTGGCGTCGCCGAATTACGCCAAGGCGCACGGCCTCAAGCCGCGGGCGCGTGTGATCGCGATGGCGAACATGGGAGACTCTCCAACTTTGATGCTGAATGCACCGGTACCTGCGGCGCGAAAGGTGCTGGCCAAGGCGGGTCTCACGCTCGACGATATCGACCTGTTCGAGATCAACGAGGCCTTTGCCGTCGTCGCCGAGAAATTCATCCGCGATCTCAAGCTCGACCGCGACAAGGTCAACGTCAATGGCGGTTCGATCGCGCTCGGTCATCCCATTGGGGCGACCGGATCGATCCTGATCGGCACCGTCCTCGACGAACTCGAACGGCGCGATCTCAAACGCGGCCTGGTGACGATGTGCGCCGCCGGCGGCATGGCGCCTGCGATCATCATCGAGCGGGTTTAAGCAGCGGGGAATTGAAGCTCGAATGCGACACCCTTGTCGGTCGGCAATAGCCGGATCGATCCGCCGTGACTCTTCATCACGGCCTGGGCGATAGCTAGCCCCATTCCGGTGCCGCCGGTGTCGCGACGGGTGGTGAAGAAAGCGTCGAATACCTTCTCCCGGTTGGCTTCCGATATTGGATCGCCGTCATTGCTCACCGTCATCTTGACGGTGGCAGCTTCATCGATCGCTTCCAGCCGCAGATGTTTGGCATTGTGGCGGATGGCATTATCGGTCAAATGCGACAGCACGATCAACGCCTTTTCGCTGGACATGCCGATCGAGCGTTCGAGGCAGCCCGAGGCGTCGATCGCGCGGGTGGGAAACCGGCTCTTCAAGCCGCTGACGACCTGGGTTAGTTCGATGTGCTCGTTCTGCGGCGCGGTTTCGGCGCGCGCGAGTTCGCGCAGCCGCTGCGTCATGGCTTCCAGGCGTTCGGTGTCGCCCAGAATATTCGACACGAAGTTCTTTTGTTCCATCCGCGTGAGATTGTCGGTCTTGCTCTGCAGCGAATCCAGCAACAGTTCGGCGGCGCCCTTGATCGACGTCAGCGGCGATTTCAGTTCATGGGTGAGATGGGAGGAGAAGGTCGCGATGTAATCCGATCGCCGTGACAATTGCTCGGCCATGTCCAGGAAGCTGTGCGACAATTGGGCAAACTCCCGCGTGCCGTAATGCGCGAGCGGCCGAAAGGCATCGCGATCGCCGCGACTGATGCGGGCGGCGCGGTCGACCAGTTCACGCATCGGCCGGGTGATGGTTCGGGAGAACACCAGCCCGATGACGATCGTCGCGAGGATGACGGTAAGTCCCGCAAGTGCGAACTTGCCGCGCTCCTGGTAGAGATGATCGAAAATATTGCTTGGTGTTCTCGATGTGTAGACGACACCGGCCACGCGGTTGTTGACGATCACCGGCATGGCCGAAAACACGTGAACGCCGACGCCGCGGCTGATCGAGTAGATCGGCGGCGGGGTTTTGTCGGGCACGCGGATCCGCAAGGCCGCACGATATTGTCCCTGCAACGCTGTCGCCACTTCCTCGATATGCGCGAGCGATTGGCCGACCTCGTTGCGGCCCGCGATCACGACGCCACGGGGATCGAGAATCCGGAACCCCGCCAGCGTGACCTTCTGCGTTTCCAGGATGATCGGCATCAGCCGTGCGCCGATCTCGACATAGGCCGGAGAGGCGGGCGGGCCGGCAGGAAGCGCATCGGGGCGCCGCCTCAGCAGGTCGCCACCGGCGGCAAGGTCGAGTGCCGGCCGGATCGGCGTTACCTTGTCTTCCGGGTCAGGCCGCGCGCCGGGCGGGATTTCAGTGCCGAGGACGACCCCGGCATTGAGGCGGGCGTCCACTTCCCGCGCATAGACCGCGGCCAATACCCGGCTTTGGGCAATCAGTTCGGCTTCAGTTTGGTGGATAAGCTGGTTGTCATAAAGCCGGAAGAAGAACAGCCCGACCAAAGGCAGCGCCGCCACGGCAGCCAGCGCGGTGAAAATAATCAATCCGACCGATGGACGCCACTTCTCGCCGGTCCGCGGTGTCATACCTGCGGCTCGCATCGTCCGAGCTTGAAGCCGACCCCGTGGATGGTTTCGATGACATTGTCGCAATTTACCGCGGAAAGCTTGGCGCGGATATTGCGAATGTGGCTGTCGATGGTGCGGTCGGACACCTGGATATTGAGCTGATAGGCCGCACTCATGATCTGCTCGCGGCTGAAAACCACGGTCGGCCTGGTCAGAAACGCCCGGAGGATTCCGAATTCGATTGCCGTGAGGCGGAGCGGCGTGCCGGCGAAGGCCGCGACATGTTGCTCCGGATCGACGGACAGTCGGCCCTGGGAAAGCGCCGCATTCGTCTTTCCATCCAGTGCACGGATGGTCGTGCGGCGCAGAATGACGTTTACCCGTGCGACCAGTTCGCGCGGGCTGAACGGCTTGGTGACGTAATCGTCACCGCCGATCTCGAGGCCAAGCACCCGGTCGATCTCGTCGTCTCTCGCCGAGAGAAACAGGATCGGAACATCGGAGGATTTTCGGACCTCGCGGCATACGTCCAGGCCATCGAATTCCGGCATGCCGATGTCGAGAATGATGAGGTCCGGCCGGTCGGCGGCGAAGCGGGTCAGTGCTTCCTTGCCGTCCCGCGCCTCGACCGCGGTCATCCCGGCCTTCCTGAGTGCGACCCGGATGACCTCGCGAATGTGCAGGTCGTCATCAACGATAAGGATACGGTGCGTCACACGGTTCTCCGGACCAAAGTCATCATTAGCTTACCGTGGAACGCTTCTGTTGGGCTTCCAGCGCGCGCTGCAGCCGCCAGCTCCGAAAACCCCAGGCGCGCCAGGAAGCCAAGTCACTACGATGCTGTTCTACAAGGCAATCGCGGCGGGATACAAGGTTGGGATCGGATCCGCGGAGCGCAATGGCCCGGTTGATGGCCGGCAAGGCCTGGGGACCGAGCTGAAACAGATAGTTGATGTCGACCGTGAAACCATTGCCCGAGACTTCGCGGCTATGATCGACATTGTAGTCTGCGATAATGGCGGTGAAATTGACCAGGGAGCAGACGTAGAGCGTTGCGGTCAGAGTAACGAGGTTCGCACGGATCAGCCATTCGTTCGAACGGTTCAGCCTGATGCGGGCAACGATGAGGAGCAGGCCAAGCGCGACGAGCAGCATCCATATGAAGGCCGCGATGCGCCACCAGGTCAGCAAATAGATCTGCACATAGAGATCGAGCCGCAGGATCGACGACGCGACAAGCAGGACATTCTGGGCGACCCACAGATAGACCAGCGGCCGGATCACATTTGACTGCTCAGCAGGGCCTCCGGGTCTCATTGTGACGAGAACGAATCCCGCAGCCAGCAACGCCGTGAGAATCAGGGGATAGGCGCCCCGATGCGCATACGCTGCATAGCTGATATCGGCCGGCAGTGTTGCGTTACCCCAGAGAAAGAACACGTCCAGGGCGGTTTGAACCGCAAACAGCAAATTGAACAGGATCAGCGAACGCAGGATGGTCGCGGCGCCGAGGAAGTCGACGGTCCGCTCTTGCTTATCCTTTGTCTCGGTTTCCGCCACGGCCAAATCGGCCGTCACTTCGGACCTGCGGCGCCAGCGGACATGGATAAAGGGCCAGACGATCGACAGGGCCAGGACCCAAAACAGTATCCGTCCCGCACTGATAAAGGAGGTGGCGCTGCCCGGGTTCATCAGGCTGATCCACTTCTCGAGCAGCGGATTGGCCGATACGAACAGAAAGCCGAACATGCTGGTGAGGACCACCGGAATGAACCACGTGGTGAAACCGGCCGTCAGCGCCGGCAGACTGAAGGCGCTGATGGCGTCCCGGAGCAGCCTGAACGGACCGACCAGATAGAGGTCGCAGAGCGCGGCGGCCTGTTCGCCGGCACCGGTCAGTTTTGGGCCTGTCGTTAGCGAGAGGCCAACGCCGAGCGCCAGGACGATGAAGAAAAAGGAGGCTGCGTTGAATTCTTCGATCGCAGGGACAAGGGCGGCGAGCACAAGGGCACCTGCCAGCAGAACCTGCGTCTTGTTCAGCCGTGCGAAATTGGCAAGCAGCGCACCGCAGGCCAGCGTGATCGCAAAACCCACCGCGGATACTCCAATCCGCTGCCCGTAGAACAGCCAATCGGCCAGCGCCGCGAGCGCGAGAACGATCGCTGGTTTGACCGCGAAGGCATTGTTCGGAAGAGAGCCGGCGTTGGGCATCGGCGTCGAGAATTCAACCATTTTTGCGCTGCCTGTCTGGAGGGGGAAATCGCAAACCAGCGCCGCTGAAGGGCGCCCACAGAGCCACCAACCGTCATTGGCTAATCGAGAGGGAATGGGCATTGGGGGATCATTACCGGTTTGCAGGACGGACTATGCGCAAGCGACTGTGCAAATGCCGGGAAGGCGATCTGCAAGAGTTCAGGATTTTTATGCAGTTTCTATGCAGGTGCGCTTATGCGCTCGCGCGGTAACGACAAGTTTGATACGGCGATGGTCTCGCCTGTCACACGCACACAGCACCGTCCCTCATGCACATCATCAAACGTATCGGCGTCAGCCTGGTCTGGTTCGCGGGCCTGGCTTTCGTTTTTGCCGCGGCCAACAAGAACGATCCTTATCTGATTGCCCTGCGCGGTGCGGGAAACATCGTCCTTGCCGCCGTGAGCATTGCCGTTCTCATTGTTCTGATCCGGCGTGGCTTTTGGCGCAGGAGAGGGATCGCGGGTAAGTTTCTGGTGTTGCTGTGGTGTGCGCCGTCACTGGCGATGCTGTGTGCGCAGGCCTCGTTCGAACTGCGCAAGCGAAACGTTCTGCAAACGGAAGCCGCGCAGGCGCACGACCTCGGGCAGCATTTCATGGTGGGCTATTCGTCATTCTCCGAAGTGGCTGCGCTGGCGGAAAAAGGTCTGATCGCCGGCATCTACATTACCAGGCACAATGTCCGGGGAACTGTGGAGACGCTGAAATCCGAAATCGCAGCGCTTCAGGAGAAACGACGGGCCGCCGGCCTGCCGCCATTGATCGTCGCTGCCGATCAGGAAGGCGGCATCGTTTCGCATCTGTCGCCGCCTTTGACCAAATTGCCGGCGCTATCGACCCTGGCCAGCCTGCCGCCGGATGTTCGTGGAGAGAAGGCCGAGGCGTTCGGGCGAATTCACGGGCAGGAGCTGGCAGCGCTTGGCGTCAACCTCAATTTAGCGCCGGTGCTGGATCTGCGGCCAGAAGCAGGGCGCAACCGTTTCGATTTCAATACGCTGATCGGTTATCGTGCGATTTCCGGCGATCCGGCCGTCGTGGCCGATATCGCCAAATCATATGTCCGGGGACTTGAAGCATCCGGCGTCGGCGCGACCGTGAAGCACTTTCCGGGACTGGGGCGCGTTCGTTCCGATACCCACCATTTCAGCGCCGGCCTGGATACGCCGCTGGCCGAGCTCGAAGCATCGGATTGGCGACCGTTCCGGGACGTACTGGCGGGCACCAGGGCGCAGCTGATGATCGGGCATGTGAAGCTGACGGCTGTCGATCCCGATCGCGCGGCGTCGCATTCGCGGCTCGTCGTTGACGGGATTATCCGCAAGAAATGGAATTATCAGGGCGTGGTCATGACCGACGATCTGGTGATGGGGGCGATCTATCAGAACAATGTCTGCACGGCGGTGGTTGAAGCGCTCAATGCCGGCGTCGACCTGTTGCTGGTCGCGTTCGATGGCGCGCAGTTCTATCGGATCTTTGCTTGCGCCAAGGATGGAGCGTCCCAGGGGAAACTCGATCCAGCGACGCTGCGCGAGAGCGAGATGCGGCTGAGGCAGGCATTCCCGCCGGATTGAGGGCCGTCATTCGCCGCCTCGGAGCAGGCGTTACGCCAGTGGCTTTCGCTCAAATCCGAGCACTGGTTGTCATCGCGTGCTGAGCGCGGGCCGATAATCCTGCCGTTTGGACCATGACACATAATAGGCAACGCCGGCCATGATCGCGATCCCGGCGATACTGACCAGAACATGCATCGCGAGCAAATTCGGTCCCGTGATCAGGACGAAATGTCCGGCGAAGGAAAGAAAGACCCCGGTACAAAAAACCGGAAGCCATTCTTGCCCGCACTTGATGACCGGCTGCAGGATCGGCCATTGAAACCCGCGCCAATCTCTCGGGATCACCAGCGGGAAGAGGAAGGCCAGAGTCAGGAAATGAAGCACCCTGTAAGGGGCCAGATTTTCCTTATCGTTGGGAAGGAAAAAATTGAGCACGGGATCGGGAATAATCCCGGCCAGTTGCGGCAGATTTCCCGCCAGCGTCACGACCAGCGCGAACAAGAGATAGAGCGAAGCCGCAATGCGCAGGATCGAGATATTCTGGAGTGATCCAATCGCACGCATTTGCTTCGAGCCAGCCAAGGCGAGCCAGGCGCCAAGCACAAACAGCAATTGCCAGGAGAATGGATTGAAGTACCAGCGTCCGTCCGGAAACGAGGACAGGTTCCAATCGAGTTCGCGCGCGGCGAAGTAGAGCGCGATCGATCCGGCCGCCGTCAGGTTCGGCCGGCGCAGCATTCCGAACAATACGATCGGGAAGAACGCCATCAGGACGATGAAAAGTTGCAATACGTCGAGGTTGAGCGGCTTGGCCTGAAGCAGCAAGCCGTAAATCAATGTCCGGATCGTATGGCCGAGAATGCCGGCGACATTGAATTCGTGGATGAGCTCAGGCGCCGCAGATTTCCCCGCGACATATCCGATCACGTCGATATAGATCACGAACAGGACGACATAGGCGGCGTATAACTGCCAAACGCGCCGGAAAATGCGGGTAGCGCCCACCACGAAACCGCGCTCCAGCATCATTTTTCCATAGAGAATCGCGGCGGTATAGCCGCCCGCAAACACGAACAGGTCGGTCGCGCCGCTGAATCCAAAATTCCGCAAGGTCAACGCGCTGATGGCGTTGTGCGGTACGTGATCGAGAAAAAGAAACCAGGCCGCGATACCAAACAGTAGACTAAGCCGGGGATCACCGTCGCGAGCGGCGATCTCAGTCTTCATTGACGGAATCATCGAGTATAAAAACTTTACAAGCGAGAGGAATCGAATCGCTTGTGTAGCGCGATTGTCCGCGTCGTCCGAGTAGCCTTTGCGTGAAGAATAGTTAAGGAATCCGCGGCCTATTAACGTCCGTTAATGATCACATTAATTTGACGGCAGAACAGGGTTGCGCGAGTTTACGCGGTCTCGTGCTTTTGCAGATCGCGCAGGTGATCGAACTGGTTGGCCTGCAGATCGGCAGCTGTCGTGCCGATGTCGGGCAGGGCGGCTTCGCTTAGAATATCGGCGGTGATATCCTCGACCGAGAAATCGACGACCTCATGGATGAAGCTGATGTTCTTGTATTCGCCCGACGCAATCCGCGAGACAACCTCGCGTCGGGTAATTTCAGGATCGACAATGGCCTCGCGGCCGCGCCGGCCGTAATCGATCATCACGACAAAATACTGCATATTTGGCGGTCTGCCTGACATCCTGATACTTGGATAGAGCAGAAGTATTTCCGAAATTCAGAAAAAAGTCAAGACTAAATTCTGAAAAACAGAAAGCGGGGCGGATATGATCATCTTTCCGGGCCGCGGCCGGGCCGAATCACTTCATGCCCTCATCTGCCGGGGCGTTCCCTATTTCCCCGGCGCTCGTCCGCCAGTGGCCTTTGCCACCTTGCGCGACCGCGCCGCCTTGTTCCGCATGCGCTCGATCTGACCCCGTGGCAGGGTGACGCAGATCTCACCGATCCATTCCAGCTTTACGCCAACGATCGGCTTGGCGTTGAAGCTTTTGAGATTGACCAGGGCCGGTGATTTCCCCCGTTCGATCGTCTTCAAATAGCGCTCGCCGGTCTTCAGGCGCACGGCGGCCTCTTCGCCGTAAAAGCTCGACAGCGGATGGCGCTGCTCGCTAAAAACCACAATAACGTCGCCGCTTTCGTATTTGGGCAGCATGGAATCGCCCGCCACTTCAAAGGCGATGGTCTCTTCGGCGATCGGGAAGGGCAGCTCAATCTCGCCGAGACCTTCGGGCGGCACCTGTTCATGCTCCGGCTCGATCGATGCGCCGGCGCCGACGCGCCCCATGATCGGCACCGAATTCAGCTTGAGATACTCCATGATCGGCGCAATCTCGGACGCCTTGATCAGGCGGATCCCGGACAGGATTTCCGAAACCGCACCCGGGCGGACGCCCATGGCGTCTGCCAGGCCGCCCTTGCTCTTGCCCGTCTTCTTCAGTCCCCGCTCGATCAACCCGACGTCCAGCATGACTCATCCTTTCCAAATTTCGGGAAGCATAGCAGTTCCGGTTATCCGAAATCAAGCTTGACTTCTGCTTCGGAATATCGGAAATTTATCGAGGCATCGGGCGACGTCGAAAAAGCAAGGATCAATCATGGAGCCAACAAACTGGGCGCCCGAACACTCGGACGCGCTGCGGGACCTTCTTGCCCGGCGCTTGCCCTTTTCCAGGATCGCGGCGGTTCTCAACGAGAGATTCAACACCGCTTATTCGCGCAATGCCGCGCTGAGCCGTGCCGCGCGGATGGGCCTCCTCGGGTCCGGTCGACCGGGGTCGCCCCCGGGCGTGCAACCGCGCCTGAACCGGCTGGGTGACGTTTACCCGGCAAAGCCAACATCGGCCCGGTTTTACGAACCGTTGCCATCGTTCGAAGTGAAGGAACCGGTCAAGCTGCGTTGCGTCGAGCTCGACCCGCGGCACCTGTCCCTGATCGAACTGGAGCCTGGCGACTGCCGCTACCCCTACGGTGGTGACGAAGAGGGCGAAGCCATTACTTTCTGCGGCCATCCGCGCCGCCCGGGTTCGAGTTACTGCACGCCGCATTTTCATTTGAGTTGGGGTCCCGGCACCCCATCGGAACGTACAGCGTGCGACATCTTGCTGAGGATGACCGAGGCATGAAGGGCAACGCTACGTCCATGGCCTTCAGGCTGAAGGTGCTGCCACGCCGACATCGCATCGCGCATTTGCGGGCATTGATCGGACTCGAGCCGAAGGAGTCCAATCGTCGCGAGCAACTGCTCAACCTGCTGCACGCAGAGATTTCGGGCGTATCGGACGATTAGGCCTGCGGGCGCCATTCAAATCCCATCGACTTCGAGAGGAGAGCATCCGATATGCCCAGAGCCAAACGAAACAAACCGTACAACCCCGCAAGAGCCCATGACTGGAGATCCCGGGATTTGTTACGCAACGCCGAAGTCGCGACCGTCGAGGTCGACAATCCCCTTGCGCTGGAGCCGGGTGAGAAGATCGTTGCCTTGCGCTCAATTCGCAACGACCCGCTTGCCCGCCTGCATTCGCGCCGGCAGATCGACGAGGCGCAGTATCAGGGCGGGCGAGCCTTTCAAAATGACTGGGAGAGGGCCGAGCGCGGCCCACGCGCGGTCGATCCGACCCGGGAATATGTCGATGGCGGCCAGATGCGCGAGCCAATTACGGAGGGCCAACGCAAGGCGGTGCTGCGGCTCAACCGCGCCGTGCGCGAACTCGGCGCCGACGGTTCGGCGCTGGTGCATGACGTCCTGGTCCGCGGCATGACCATGGAGCAGGTCGGTCAGCGGCGCGGATTGCGCAGTCAGCGCTGGAACGATTATTTCGCACGCCGATTCCAGGAATGCCTCGACCGATTGGCACTGATCTACGGGTTCGCGACAGCCCATCCCGTCCCGGTCAAAGACCCCCGCGCTGAATCGCGGGGGCCGTCGTCGCTCCCTTAGAAATGGTCGCGATCCCGGGTCGTGCGAAGCAATCCCGGTCGCTGCTATTGCAGCCCTGCACGCCGGAATCCTTCGAGATAATGCTCGCGGTCGGCGTCGAGATTCCAGGGTAACTGGGTCGCAATCCAGGCGAGTGAGATGTTGGGTTGCGTCCGCCGCAGTTCGTCGAGCGCGGTCTTGGCGACGTCGATCTTCCCGGCCATGCCCGCGGCCACCGTCAACACCCGATAGGCGCCGGAAAGATCGCCGCGTTGGCGGGTCGCTTCGCGTGCCAGTGCGATCGCTTCATGATAGTTCTTCCCGACGAACTGGGCGTAGGCGGCGACGCCGTAATAGATCGCGGAAGAGGGATCTCGCGGGCTCTGGCGAATGGCGCGTTGTGCGGCGGCATGGGAATCCTGCCAGCGCCCGCTGTAGGAAAGAGCCAATGCGTAGTACCCCTGCACCAGCGAGAAATTCGGATTGAGCTGCAGCGCCAGCTCGAATTCGGCGAGTGCGCTATCGAGCCGGCGCGTGGAGAAATAGACGCTGCCGAGCGCGGTATGCGCCCATGCGTCCTCGCCATCGGCCGCGATGGCCGCAAGCGCGGCGCGCTCGGCGGCGGAGGCAGCGGTCGCAATATCCGTCCAGCCCAGATGCACGCCGAACATATGGTTGGTCGCGGAAAGCGATAATGCCTGGCCGTAATTCGAATCGATCGCAATCGCCTGTTCGAGCAGCGTCTGAGCGGCGGCGCTATCGTTACGCGTTACACGCCAATGATGCGACAGCGCCCGCATCACCAGGTCCCAGGCGTCCACGCTGTTGGGCGGCTTGCGCCGGCTGCGGAAATTTTCTGCGGCATAGATTTGCGGCTCGATCGCCGCGACAATGGCGTCGGTGATTTCGTCCTGCACGGCGAATACGTCGACGAGGTCGCGGTCATAATGCTCTGCCCAGATGTGGCTGCCGGTCGCGGTGTCGTTGAGTTGGGCGGTGATGCGCACGCGATCACCACTCTTGCGCACGCTGCCTTCGACGACGTAGCGCACCCCAAGCTCGGCGGCGACCTGCTTCATGTGCACCGCCTTGCCCTTGTAGGTGAACGACGAGTTGCGGGCGATCACGAAGAACCAGCGCAATTTCGACAGCGCGGTGATGATGTCCTCGGTAATTCCGTCGGAAAAATACTCCTGCTCCAGGTCGCCGCTCATGTTGTCAAATGGGAGCACGGCAATCGCAGGCCGATCCGGCAACGCCAGCGGCCGGGGCGCTTGTTCGGCAGCGGCTTCCGCTGGCGTCGCGGCCGCGCGAACGCCGTTCAGCTGCTCGCTCACGGCACCCACGAAACGAACGCCTTTCCTCGAGATCGTCCGGATCAGCCGTTGTGCCTTGCCATTGTCGCCGACCGCGTTCCGCGCAGCGTTGATGCGGCTGTCGAGCGTCGAGTCCGATACGATCCGGCCATTCCAGACCAATGCAATGAGATCATCCCTGCTGACGACATGGTCGCGATGCTTCAACAGATGAAGCAGCAGGTCGAATACCTGCGGCTGCATCGCCACCAGTTCGCCGTCGCGGCGCAACTCGCGAAGGTTCGTGTCCAGAACGCAATTGTCGAAGTCAAATTTCACGTGCGTCGTCGCATCTTTTCTCAAGAAACAATCAAGTCCATCTCATGGAGAGATCAAGCGTCAGGCAAAGTCTTGTCGGCGGGTTTCAGTCATTCTGCAAAAGCCGAAGTCATGATCCCATGCCCTCAACGGAGTTAACCTTATGTCTGAAGCCCGAGCCATTGGCTCAGCCATGCCGACAAATCGAATGTATAAATTCACTGCATTTCTGTTCGGCGCTGTGGCCTATTTCACATTTCTCTTCACGATTTTGTATGCGATCGGTTTCGTGTCGGACCTGGTGGTGCCGAAAGCTATCGATACCGGCGCGAAATCACCCGTTTTCGAGGCGATTGCCGTTAATCTCGCATTGATGTCGTTGTTTGCCATCCAGCACAGCGTGATGGCGCGTAAGAGCTTTAAACAGTGGTGGACGCGGTTTATTCCAAAGCCGATCGAGCGCAGCACCTATGTGCTGTTTGCAAGCCTGACATTGCTCCTGCTGTTCTGGCAATGGCGGCCAATGCCGACCGTTGTCTGGCACATCGAAGAGCCCGAAATGGCGGCAACGATCGCCATATTGTCATTTGTCGGCTGGGCGATCGTATTCACCAGCACGTTCCTGATCAATCATTTCGAATTATTTGGATTGCATCAGGTCGCCAACAACCTGACCGGCCGGCAGATGCCGACGCCGATCTTCCGGACGCCGCTCCTCTACAATTTAGTGCGGCACCCGATCTATCTCGGTTTCATCATCGCGTTCTGGGCGGCACCGACCATGAGTGTCGGACATTTGTTGTTCGCGGCGGCGACCACTGCCTACATCTTCGTCGGCATCCTGCTCGAAGAGCGCGACCTCATCGACATGTTTGGCGATGAATACCGTCGTTATAAGGAGCGGGTATCGATGCTGCTCCCGTGGCGAAAACTCATCTGAACCCCCAATTTTCTTTACGGAGACATAGGTTATGAAGCATACGGGAAATTGTTTTTGTGGAGCAGTCGAAGTGCAGGTGACCGGCTCGCCAGAAGGTATGGGTTACTGCCATTGCCGCTCGTGCCGGTCGTGGTCCGGCGGACCGGTGAATGCCTTTACGCTGTGGAAGCCGGAGGCGGTGGAGATTACATCGGGTGTGCAGCACGTCGCGACATTCGAGAAGACGCCGATGAGCCAGCGTAAATATTGCGCGAAGTGCGGCGGTCATCTGATGACGAACCATCCGACGCTCGGACTCGTCGATGTCTTCGCCGCGACACTCCCGACGCTTGCCTTCACGCCCGGCGTTCACGTCAACTACGCCGAAACGGTGCTGCCGATGCGCGATGGCCTGCCCAAGCTGAGGGACTTTCCCGCAGAGTTGGGTGGATCGGGCGAAGCGGTCCCTGAGTAAGAGAACGAGTCCTGGGCAACAGCAAGCGCCGCGACAACACGGTTTGTTGCGAGACTATTGAAGAAATGACACCGCTCGATTCCTGGTTGATCCCGGGTCGGGCGGCGTTCTTTTGGGAGAGAGCTATGTCAGAGGCAGGTCCCGCCCTGCAAAATCGAGGTTTGGTGTTGGCTGCTGGCTTCCGGTAAAAGGCCTTGAAGCATCGTTCCCGGCGGACGCCGTCTATTCCGCCGGGCAAAATAACACGAGGAAATGCCGGATATGACCGCAAGACCGCAATTGCCGGAGCGAACTCCGCGCGCCAAGGGCGAGCCGACTGCCCTCGATGGTCTACTGGTCGTCGATTTCACCCGTGTTGTCGCCGGTCCAGCCTGTACGCAAACGCTGGCCGACTTTGGCGCCGAGGTGATCAAGATCGAAAATCCGGATGGCGGCGATGATACGCGGCATTATGAGCATGCGGAAATCGGTGGCGAGAGCGCGGCCTATCTCAGCCTCAATCGCAACAAGCGCGGCATTGCGCTCGATTTCACCAATCCGGCGGCGCTGGAGGTTGCGCGCGAACTCATCGCCAAGGCTGATGTCGTGGTCGAGAATTTCTCGGGCGGCGTGATGAAGAAATTCGGCCTCGACTATGCCTCGGCCGCCGCGACCAATCCGCGGCTGGTCTATTGCTCGATCTCGGCCTATGGCCGCAAGGGAGAATTCGCCTTGCGCCCGGGTTTCGACCCGGTCACACAGGCTGAAAGCGGCTTCATGTCGCTGAACGGCTTTGCCGATGGGGAGCCGGTGCGAACCGGTCCGCCGATCGTCGACCTGGCGACGGGAATGTCGGCGTGCAATGCGATTCTGCTGGCGCTGATCGCGCGCGACCGGCTCGGTCGCGGACAGCAGGTCGAAGTGGCGTTGATCGACACCGCGGTTGCGATGACCTGTTTTTACGGGATGGCCTACCTGGTCAGTGGCGAGAACCCCGGCCGCTTTGGAAATTCGCCGAACGGTTCACCGACGGTCGGCGTGTACCAGGCCTCCGACGGGCCGCTTTATATGGCCTGCGCCAACGACCGGCTGTACCGCCGGCTTGTGACGGATGTGCTGGAGCGGCCAGACCTCGTCACCGATCCGCTGTTCGCCCACCGGAAAAACCGAACGGCCAACAGGGAAAAGCTGCGCGCCATTCTTGCCGGCATTTTTGCCAGCGACCGGCTTCAGAACTGGATGGCGAAGATGAAGAAGGCCAACATACCCGTTGGCCATCTGCGCACCGTCGAAGAAGGGTTCAACGCGCCGGAAGTGCGTGGTCGCGATCGCCTCAGCCGGATCCCGCATCCGACCGCAGGCTCGGTGCCCAACATCGAAACGCCGCTCCATATGAGCCTTACGCCCACGATCGATCCGGTCGCCGCGCCGCTGCTCGGCGAGCATACCAAGGAAGTGCTGCGCAAGACGCTTGGCTACGACGACCGCCGTATCGCGGCCTTGGCCGAGGCGGGGGCTTTCGGAAAGACAGGCAATACCGGCTGATAGCCGAGGAGTCGCGGGCCAGGTTGCGTCTGCCGTCAATCCGTCTCAGTTCTATTGCGACAACATGCGCCGGGCATGATCCTTTCGGACCGTCCCGGCGCGATACGGGTCAATTCTGCGAAATCGCGGATGAAAACAACCAAATCGGGCCGTTTTGGCGGCTCAGTTCGGCTTGCTGCGCAGGTTGTTCCTTGGCATAGTTTCAACCCTGTCGGATTCCGCCCGGTCGATTTCCAGGCGAGCCATTCGAAGTATCAAGGTTGCTGTCGTCAGGCCGAGCCGTTCGGCTTCCTGCGCAGCGGTATCGACTTTCTGGGCCAAGCCCTCACGTTTACCTGGATATGCCATTCCTGTTCCTCTTCTAAGGTGCGAGATGAAAAGTCCCACTTACGTTGCAGAGCTGCAGAAAAAACTCGGAGCTCCATCGAGCGAAACGGTCGAAAGCCTTCGACTACTGAAGGCCTTCCTGAAACTTCCGTCCGGCCAGCGTTCCGAAATCATCCAAATGGTCGAACGTCTGGCGACGGATCCTTCGCCAGGCGGCTTCTCACTGTCCTGAAAACCTCATTTCTCTTCAGGTGTTCCTGTTTTCAATTGCTTGCCGGATCGGCAGGCGGGCGGGTTGCGATCGCGTAGACCGCGCCGCCCTCCAGCGCTTCGGACTGGTGCGGCGTGCCGGCGGGCAACAATATGGTGTCGCCGGCACTGACGATGCGTTCTCCGCCATCCCAGATGAAATTCAGCCGGCCGCTGATGATCACGAGGATCTCATCCACTGGATGGGTGTGAAGGTGATGCACCTTGCCTGCGGCATCGTGCTGCAACTCGATGCTGCCCTGCTCGGGCAACAGGTTCAGAATGACGGGGTCGATTGCGAACTCGGTCTGATAGCCTGCAATGATCTGGGTCATGCCGCTTGCTCCTTGCCTTCGATCTGGGAGGGCTTGTTCTGCGCGAGCTTGGCGAAGGGGCAGCCCCCTCCGGATTCGTTGTCGTCATGCAGAAAATATTGCTGGTACTCGCGCCCGTCCGCTGCGCCGTAGCGCCCGAGATGCGGTGAGGGGCTTGCACTGTCGTACGGAATGAGCCGCTTGCGTACTTCGGCGAACGCGGCGTTGGCGGCCTTTTCGGTTCCGAGGATCTTGTCGAACACCCATCGCGGCTGAAAGGTGAGCATGAAGGCGCTGGACCGGCGGCTTTGCCGCATCACATGCGCCGGCGTCGTGCACACCACAAAAATCGGCTCTCCGGCGAACGAGAACTCCCACATCGGATGATCGATATGTTCGGGGATCTCCGCCGGCCACGGGCTCTTGTCGAGCCGCGCCAACTGGTCGAGCGTCAGCCACATCTTGCGGTAATAGGCATCGAGCGTCTGTACCGGACGAGGCCGGGTAAATACGATCAACGAAGTGTTGGGACCGTATGATCGGGACTCGGAAACATATTGGGCAAGCTGGCTGCCGAGGATATCGACGTCGTAGGGATCGAGGAAGAGATAGCGCAACTGGTCCTGACGATGGCCGGTCACACCGAAAACACAGGGAAAAGGTCTCGCTTCGCTGCTCATCTGGGCTTCAAATTCGGAGAACATCACGCTTTGCCAGCTGCTCACGGCATACTTCGAAGCGACTTCCCCTCGTCTCAAAAACAAACGATCCATAACGCCCCCTCTACTTTCAAATACGTCTAGCGAACTATCAATTTGCTCCTCATCAATAACGGCCCGGCAATGCCTGGCAGCGACATGAACAGCAGAATTCCGATAAGCGTGCCGTAGCCGGCGTCGCCGATGGCGGCGGCGCCTTGCACGGCACCGGTTTCGGCAAGCGGGCTGGCAGCAATCATTGCAAACCCGATCACCGGCTGCGCGGCGCCTGCGAAAATTCCCGCAGCGGTCGTATTCACGGACGCACCGACGCCGATCAGATCGGCGGTGTAGAGCTTCTTGGTGCACTTCAGCACCAGCGGAACAGTGCCGCCGGCGACAAGCCCGAGCGCGGTAAAGACAATGGTGACGTAGACCAGGCCGAACGCGTGCGCGATCGGCGGTAGCAACATTGCAATCAGGATCATTCGCAGCACGCAAATGCGGATCAGTGCGCTGTCGAGCGCCGCGGCGGCGCGGTCAGCCGCGTGACCAAGAAAGATCGAGCCGACGGCGTTGCCGATCATGAAGGCGAGCAGGGGGGTGCCCGCCGCTGTCGGCGAGATATTGAAGAAATGCGCGACCATCGGAATGCCCCAGACGCCCGACAATGTCGTCACCACGGCGAAGTGGGAGGCAAAGGTCATGGCGCAGCCCCAGTTCGCGAGCTGGGTCAGCGATTGCCGGGCGGCCATGACGACGCTTTTCAACGTCTTGTTGCTGGGTGACACCGGGTCGGGCTTCAGCACGACCTTGGCGAAGGCAAGATTGGCAAGGCCGACGACGGCGATGAACAGGAAGCATGCGCGCCAGCCGAAGCCGGTTACCGCTGCCGCGAGCGGTGTCGTTGCGATAACGCCGCCGACATATCCCGACACCTGCGAGATGCCTGACATCACGCCGAACCGCTCATCGCTGAAACTCTGCGCCACCAGCTTCAAGAGTGCCGTGAATACCAGCGCGTCGCCACAAGCAATAACGAGGCGCGCCGCAAAAACGTCGAGCATGTTCGGCGCCAGCGCAAACGCGGCACTTCCCAGCGAGGATGCCACCATGCTGAACAGGACGACGCGCTTGACGCCGTAGCGGTCGACCAGGAGGCCTGCCGGAATCTGCATCAGCGTGTAGCCCCAGAAGTAGCTGGAGGCGAGCATCGCGACGCCGGCGGCGTCGGTGCTGAAATCGTGCATGAAGTTCAGGCTGACCGTTTGCGGCGACACGCGCTGCAGGAACGCGATGGCGTACGCGATGGCCACCGCCGCCCAGGCCAGATAGGCGCGATCGGTGAACCGCGAGACGGGTGCGAGCATGGCTTGTTGCCCGGGTATCGACATCACACCCTCGCGTATCCGACCGAGAACAAGGCATCGGCCGCATCCGGAATCATACGAGACATCGCAGCGTCAACCAGCGACGCGGCGCCATGATAATCCTGCCGGTGGTGCTTAATGTGGCCGTAGGCGCCCCGCATGATCATGCCGGGTAGTTCCAGCGGTTTGCCGGGGTAGAGCGAGGAGCACATCTCGATGCAGGCCGCTTGCAGCGCTGGATCCTGCGTGTCCCCAAGCAACGAGGGGGTCACCTTCTCGCAAATCTTGGCATTGGCCGCCCATACGATGGGGTTTCGCGTCCGCCACCCATAGAGCACGTTGTCGCCTCTCTCGGCGGCGCCGGAACATTTCAGCACTTCCGAGGTGAAGAATCCGTAGAGGCCGCGGCCCTGATGGGCCGGGAGCACTTCGGTGCCGCTGCGATAGATCGCCAGCCCGCCTGAGATCCGCAGCACGCGATAGACCGAAAAAGCGGCCAGTCCGGAATCGTCATAAACCAGGATGAGGCTGTACTTGCTGTCGAACGGGGAAGCGTCTGCCGTCCAATGCGGCTCGGTCGCTTTCCAATTGACGGCGATGATGCCGTTCATGGCGTCCATCAGCGGCTGCTGGTCGCTGATGGCAAGGCACGATGCATCCGGAAAGCTGTAGACCGCGTAGTCCGTCCAGGGCGATTTGATCGCCTGATGCTGGCTGCCCAGATTTCGTGGCATGGCCGAACTCCAGTTACGCATCGTGAGCTATACAGGCGGGGCTCGAATGGCTTAAAGGACAATATGCCCTCGAAATCTGCCAAAGCCCGCCGTCCAGGACCGCGTGCAACTGCACGGATGCGACGCATCGCGATCGTCGCTTTTCCGGGCGTGACCCTGCTCGATATCTCCGGTCCGGCCCAGGTGTTCGCGGAACTGGCGGCGATCGAACTGCCTGGCCCGGGCTATGCGCTATCCTATCTCTCGACCTCGGGCGGCTTGGTGCCAACGGACGTCGGGATGATGGTCGATACCGCGGCGATCGATAGCGTCCGGCCGCATCAGGTCGATACGCTGGTGATCCCGGGCGGCCCCGGCATTTGGGATATCCGCAACGACGCCCGGCTGATGCAGTGGATTTCACAGACGCTGCCCAAGGCGCGCCGGGTGGCTTCGGTCTGTCTCGGGGCTTTCGTACTGGCCTGGACCGGCGTGTTGGACGGAAAGCGCGCTGCGACCCATTGGCGCTATTGCCCGAGACTGCAGGACAGCTTCCCCAACGTTCGCGTCGAGCCGAATGCGATCTTTGTGCAGGACGGCCGGGTTTGGTCATCGGCCGGCGTCAGCGCCGGTATCGATCTGGCGCTCGCGATGATCGAGGAGGATTTCGGCCACACCACCGCGCTCGACGTTGCGCGAAGGCTGGTGGTGTTTCTGAAGCGGCCCGGCGGTCAGAGTCAATTCTCCACGGTGCTTGCGGCGCAAGCCTCCGACGTCGAAGGGCGGTTCAGCGCGCTGCACGCCTGGATCATCGAAAATATTGCGAGCGATCTCAGGGTCGAAACGCTCGCGGAGAAAGCCGGGATGACGCCCCGGACCTTCGCCCGCACCTACACCAACCGTACCGGCATGACGCCGGCGAGTGGCGTCGAGGCGCTACGGGTCGAGACCGCGCGGTTGTTGCTGGAAAGCCGGCAGATCGGCGGTGTCATCGAGGTGGCCAAACGCGCCGGCTTCGGCGACGACGAGCGCATGCGGCGTGCTTTTCTGAGGCATCTTGGCGTATCGCCCACCGAATACCGAAGCCGCTTTTCGGGCGGTTGAACGGCGCAGCCAGGGCTTGCGGCCACGAAGTCCTCCTGTGTTAGTCCCGAAAATGCGCCAAGCTCTGACGTTTTTGGCCACAATCCAAATCGACGCTGGCAGGATGAAAACGCTGGCCGTGATCTCGATTCTTGCGCTGCTCACGATTTCCGGGGCCGCCTATACCGACCAGCTTTTCACGGGCGATCAGCAGACGATGCGAGGGGCGGATTGAACTCGCCTCGCAAGCACCTTGGGGACGACGAGCATGCTTTCAATCGATCAATTCTTGCGCTTCGTTAGCGTGCCGGCCGTGATGGCGGCATTCCTGATTGCCTCCCAGGTCTCGGGTGTGGGAATTTTCCACCCCAAGCCGATGTACCTCGCAAGCGAATAGCAGCCCTCCGTTCCGGCGCCGGATTAACCCGTTCAAAGCGGTAGCTTTCCCCGTTTGTCTGCGGCTATTGTGCCGCCAAAACGGGAGAGAAGCAGCATGAATGACGGGACCCCCATCCGGCCGGCGCGGAATGTCGAACTTGGCGCCAGCGGCGAGGAATTCCAGAATCTGCATGAATTCGTGCGCAAGGCCCGGGCCCGGCTGAACCAGAACGCCTGGGATTATATCGTCGGGGCCTCGGAGACCGAGACCACCATGCGCCGCAATCGCATGGCGCTGGACGAGATCGCTTTCCGGCCGCGGGTGCTGCGCAATGTCGCCCGGGTCGACGCTTCCACCGACGTGTTCGGCCGCAAATTACGCCTGCCGGTGATGATCGCGCCGGTCGGTGCGCTGGAGATTTTTGACCCCGATTCAGGTGCGGCGGTGGCGCGCGGAGCAGGCCAGTTCGGTGCCGCCCATATGCTCAGCTCGGTCTCCGAGCCCGGGCTCGAGGCCACGGCAAAAGCCGCGCCCGATGCGTTGCGCATCTTTCAGCTCTATGTCCGCGGCGACGATGCCTTTGTCGAAGACACTGTCAGTCGTACGATCGAAAATGGTTATTCCGCGTTCTGCTTGACGGTCGACACAGCCCATTACAGCCGGCGCGAGCGCGATATCGCCAAGCGCTATGTCCGCGAAAGCCGCATCCGCGCCACCGGCGGCGACTTCCAGAAGGGGCTGGAATGGCGGACCGTGAAGCTGATCAAGGACAGGTATAAAATCCCGCTGGTGCTCAAGGGCATCGCGACCGCGGAAGATGCAGCCATTGCGCTCGATCATGGGGTGGAGTGGATCTATGTGTCGAACCACGGTGGACGCCAGCTCGACCACGGCCGCGGTTCGATGCATGTGCTGCCTGAAATCGTCGATGCGGTTGCCGGGCGCGCCAAGATCATGGTCGACGGTTCGTTCTGCCGCGGCACCGACATTGTGAAGGCGATCGCGTTGGGTGCCGACCTCGTCGGCATCGGCCGCCTGCAATGCTGGGCGCTGGCCGCCGCGGGCGAGGCCGGCATCACGCGGATGCTGGAATTGCTGGAGGATGAAGTGATCCGGTGCCTCGGATTGCTCGGTGTCACTAGCCTTGCCGAGCTCAACAAGTCCTACCTGCATGCGGCGGCGCCGACCAATCTGCCGAGCGCGTTCAGCGCGTTTCCGCTGCTGGATATTGAACCCTATCGGTATTAGGGCGACGACTTCTGAGCTAAACGGCGTATGCGGACGGCTGGTCATGAAGCCGGCGTTTCGGTTGGCGGCGGTGTTTGTCGCATTGTCATGTGTGCACAAAAAACCGCGATGCAGACAAAATCTGATCGAAATGTCCGACTAGTCGGAGCGGATGTTGGACAATCCCTTTGCTGAATACGATCTCGAAAGAGCTATCGCTCTTCGCTGGACCCTGCGCGACATTCAGGCCCGTCGGCTGAAAATGTCGCCCGTCAGCGATGAGGATCTGTGCGTTCTGACAGAACTCGGTTTGATCGAGCTGCGAGACGAGGGGCCGGTGCTGACACAGGCGGGCGCTGCGGTGCTGTGACGCGCTTCAACGGGCTTTCAGAAAGCTCTCACCGGAGTCGCATGGGGTGCAGCGGTAAGTCAGCACGTCGTAATTTTGATCGCGCGGCTCGATCATCGCCAGCCTCATTTGCGCGCCGCATTTGATGCAGGGCATTTCAATGCTGGTCTGAAAGCGCGTGCAGGTCGGCGTCGGCCGGAATGCTTGCAGCATGTGATCCCCATGTCCCGAGAGCGACGCAACGCCACAAACCGTCGAACTCATTCCCCGAATCACTATGCCACACTGTTGACACGATTGGAATCGGGCGGGCTACACCCCCTGCATAACCAGCGGTCAGATCAGGAAATAATTCCTCTGCAGGGGCGCCTGGATGGCGATTCCCGGACTGTGGTGCTGGCCAATACGGCGCAGACGCCGCCCGGAATTATGCTAACGTCTCCGAGACGACATTGGAGATGGCGACCATGATTGAACCGAAACTTGAAGTTCCAGCCGAACTGCGCGATCTGGCCGAAAAGACCATTGATCAGGCAGAAAAAGCGTTCGGGATGTTCTTCGACGCCGCCGGCAAGTCGATGACGTCAATGCCGGGACCGGGGACCGAGATTTCGCGACAGGCGCTCTCGTTCACCGAGCAGAACATGAAGGCAGCGTTCGAGCATGCCCGAAAGCTGGTTCATGCGACCGACCTCCAGGAAGCGATGCGGATCCAGTCGGAATTCCTGCGAAGCCAGTTCACCAACGCCGGCGAGCATATGCGACAGATCAGCGGTGGTGTGATGTCGGCCGCAAAGGACGCGACCAAGGGCAAGTTCTGAGGCGCACGCGTTAACGGTGTCGCGCCACCGCGACGCCGAACAGGAAAGCAACAAACAGACTAGCTAGCGGCGCTTCCCGCGTGATTGCGCTGACGGTGGCGAGCGGCCTTCCCGGTTGTCGCGCCGCCGCGATCGCTTCGCTGAGACGATCGACGGCGGCCTGAAGTGCAGCGGACACATCCGTGATCGTGCGCGATACGTCGGTTGCGGTATCGATCGCGCGTTCCGCCATGTTGGGCTGCAGTGGTGGGGGCATCTCAATGCTCACTGTCGGCACTCACTTAGATATTTGAAAACGGTTAGGCATGCTTGAAATGCGCGAGTGAGCGATTTGTTCCGCCACGGTTCCGCGACAAGGCTGCCCGAAGACGGAACAATCGTCAGCCCCGGGATTTGATTCCAACGCAGCAATCAATCTGGGTTTTTGAAATGGCGAACACTTATTCGAAGGAAAGCCATGCGACACGTCGCGGCGGCACGCCATTGGTGGTCGCAATTGCGGTCGCCATTCTCGGAGTGCTGGGCATGCTGATCGTGGATCACGGCCCATGGAATAAGCCGCACGTGAAGACGGCGGTGGTGGCCAATAGCACTACTACGGGAGACGCTGCCCGGGACGCCGGTGCGATGGTGATGCCGACCGAACCGATGCGCCCGCTTGAACCCGATGCGCCGGGCCCCAAGCCTGTTCATCCGGCAAATCCTCCGCCGCCGGTCGGGGATTTCTAGTTCACCGCATGCTCTGCCGCTGCCGGGCTCAACGCCTGAGGGCGGCGTCAATTCTTGATGATATCGCATCAGCTGGCGGTTCGACTGTCGAGCCCTAACGGGCTTGCGCTTTGTGGCAATGTGCGTGCTAATTCGCCGCCTGTTGTCCCGGAGATTTTCGGGCTGCCGCCGGCTCCAAGCATTCATGCTGAGACTTTCAATCCAAGATCCGGGATGCCGGATCGTGTTGTGCGCTGCTTCTGGCATGGCCCGTTCTCGCCCTATGAGGCGCTGTGCCTGTCGAGTTTCGTGGCTGCGGGGATTGCGGTCGAACTGTTTAGCGAAGCGCCGGTGCCCGATTTGCCGGAGGGGGTGAGGCGCCGGCCGGCGCGCGATATCCTGGACCGGGATATCGCGCTCTATCGTCATGAATTCGACGGGCCGAGCCCTTCGTTGCATTCCAACCATTTTCGCTATGCGCTGCTTGAAAAGACCGGCGGCTGGTGGATCGACACCGATGTGATGCTGATGGCGGCTTCGCTGCCCGTCGCCGACGTCTTTCTCGCGAGGAGTCGGACCACGAACTGAATGGCTCGGTGATGCGCTTTCCGCCGGGACACCCCCTGATCAAGGCGGCGTGCGAGTGAACCGCAGCGGTGCTCGAAAACGCGCGCTGGGGCGATACTGGACCTCGATTGTTGGCGGAGTTGCAGTCCGCATACGCACCGAATCTGCCGGTTGCGCCGCGCGAGAGCATCTATGCGATCGGTGCGGATGAATTCCAGAAATTCCTGCTGCCGGAAGCATGCGACGAAAGTCGAGGTGCGCACGGCGAATTCCGCCTTCGTGCATCTTTGGAATGAGATGTGGCGCAGGGGCGGGCGTGCCGAAGAATATCGCGCTGCCCCGGGGGAGGCTGGCTCGATCGGATGTTCGAGCGCCATCAGGTTTCGGCAGTGTGGTCCGATCGCCTCGAGGCCACCTATGTCGAGCGACGGGCCGCCTTGCGGCGCGACAGGGACCACGCCGGCCACTACAATCTCGTGCATAACCGCGAGTTGACGCGTTTGCGTGCGGAGCTCGATGTGCGGCAAGCTTCGACGCAGCTTTCGGGAATCGACCGGATTATCAGCGGCCTGAAGCGACGCTTCGGAAAAAAACGCGAGGGATGATTCCCCGGATTTGACACGTCGGGCAAATCACGGGCACATCGACATCATCGCGAAGGTTTGCGCGGTTTGGATTTGCAAATCTCGCTTGCGTCACGGTCGAGCCTTGCGAACAGGGCTCTCACGCGCCACGAAATAAGAACGATAATGGCAACGATAATAGTTGCGGCAACAAGCGAAAATCCCATTGGCAGAACGGAAGACCCATTGTCGAGCAGCGAAGCTCGGCCAGTTGCGCCGAGAAAGGAATACAAGAACACTTGCGGTGCGCTGAAGATGAAGGTCGTGATCGAATAGGTAACGATACCAATATTTGTCAGTCCGAATAGGTAGTTTTGCACTGCGCTGGGAACCGGCGCGCCGAGGCGCATCAGCGCAATGATGCGCCATCCTTCGGCGTCCACAGCTTGGGCAACCACGCGAAACATGGGCCGTGTTGCCAATTTTCGTCTGAACCAGTTCGAGGCAACATATCGAGAAGATGAGAACGCCAGGATGCCGCCAGTCGTTCCGCTGATCAGAATGATGGGTGCGACGGCCACCCCGAACGTCGCGCCGGCCGCGATGATGAGCAGGGTGCGAGGAAAGACAACGAAGGCGGCCAACAGGAATACGAAACAGAGCGCAGCCACCGAAACAGGCGTCAATTCACCAAAATGGTGAAACCAGGAGCTTATCGTTTCGGTCAAGCGAAAGGCCTGGCCTGGATGCCATTACAATCTGTGGCCATGCAAGCCGCCCCCAAAAGATAGCCAAAGATAGAAAGCCCTCTTTCGACGTTACTTGATTCCAGGTCGGTCCGGCACCCCAGATTTGCGAGGCGCCCGGACTCGTAATTTGGCCAACACGCGGAGGATTTCGGAGCTTGGCTCCAGCCCCTTGCAAGGCAAGGTCGCCTATCGATGCGTTCGCCCAATCTCGGCAATTCACGGGCGCGCAAACAGTATCGCGCAAAGGCGTGCCGTTTGCTGCGCGTGCCTTAGCGTATGCTGACGAAACCGCCCCACACGGCAGCCAGCGCCGCTCCCACCAATACGAGAAGTGGATTTTCGCAGAACGGGGTGCCGTATTGGCACATGGTGACGCCCAGCGAGCCGATCTGGTGATGGCTTGCCGCATAGAACAAGCCGGACAGGATCGCGAGCACGGTAGCGACGAAATACATCAACAGCCTCCTTGCGATCTAATGGGGCGTTGGCTGTGCCGTACGCCCGGTGTTGGCAATTGCATGGCGATGCACCGAACCGATTTTTTGGCCACTTGACGCGTCGGGCAAATCAAGGGCACATCATCATCGCCGATATTGCAAAGCTCGCGCCGGTAAACCGGCTGCGGGCTTTTTTATTGCAGCAATGCTATGCGCGGGGAAGTTTCAAATTATCGAACCTGTTTCATTGCATTTTCGGTAATTTGTCGACGGTCCGAAAAACATTTGACACGTCGGGCAAATCACCGGCACATTATCATCATCGCGAAAGTCATGCAGAGCCCGGGCGGAGAAATCCGCTGCGGGCTTTTTTGTTGGAATTTTCGAATCGGACGGCGGCGGCATGAGTGTGTCGACGCAAACAACATCACCGGCAAACGTTACGAAGATCATCGGTGCGACGCCAGCTTCGCAGCCGAACCATCGGTGAAAAATCCGTCACGAAGATATTGTTCAGGCAAAAACGCTGGTCGAGCAGCTTCTCAATGAAATCGCATCCAAGGTCAAATTGACTTAGTTCTTGCTTTGTTCTAGTTTGAGGGCTTGCGGGATATGCGACGACGCAGGGAAGAATTGATGTTTCGAAACGCAGGAAGATCGATTGCCTTCCCGGCCGTTCTTGGTGCGGTGCTCGCCTGTGTTCTTCTTTCGAGCAACACCGTAAGGGCTGCTGACTACAGTGTCGACTTTGGCGTCGATACTGTCGCGCTCGGCAAAGATGCTGGCACGCTCACGTGCCAGTTGAAACAAACCTGCAACGCAAAGATCGAATCGCTGGGTTTAAACATCAGTGTTCGCCTTTCTTGGAAGAAATCAGGGGAGGCTACAGTTAAATTGGAAAACGGCGACCTGACTTGCTGCTACTTTCCTGGTGGCGGTCGCTCTGCAACGGTAGATGCACAGACAAAATTGTCTCGATTGCAATTCTTCAAAGGGTCGGCTCCGCGGGGCGGTCTGTTCATAACGAACGAGCACGCAGGCATCCTTTACCTCAGATTTGATCTTCAATGAGATCGCGTAATTATCAACGGATAACTTGCATGTCGACGATCGAGCGAAAACCTTTGCCGCCGCTAAATTCCCAGGTCGCGACGATAATGGAAGCGCACAGAGCTGAAATTGTCGCGCACGCAAAGTCTGTTATTGAATATTACTTGAACGGACCCGGATCCTATTTCGACGGCGGAACTCAAAAGCCGCTCGTAAGCGAATTTGGAGAAAGTGCGATTGCCGATTTGGAGAATTTCAAAGCGAAAGTAATCGCATCGAAGCAATTTGCCGGCGATCCTAACTCGATCATGGATTCCGTCGTCGAACTGATCGATAAGACGATGGGTCAAGTCCAAGACGCCGCGAATCATTATGAAGGCGAAGACGGCATTTGGAAGCGCCCTCCAAGTACAGATGATCCGATTGATGATCCCAGAGTAATAAGCCCCAGGCTATTAAATGGTGCGGCTCTACCTATTTCGCTGTACGCGGATGGAGAGGAGCCTGTGCCTTCGTCGCGGGCGAGCGCAATCTCCGAGGTGCCCGGTAAGCCAGTTCGAATTTTGAGTCGAAGGATTGCCGAAAAATCACCGGCGTCTGCACCTTACACAAGAGCACCGGCAACTTCCGATCGCGAGGATTCGTTCGACGATCGCTTCGGAGACTCGACCTCGTCTCCAACCGGCATCACGTCGCGCAATCCGAACTTGCCGATGCCACCGGCTGAACCCGGCAGGCCGCTCGGGATATTCACCGGAAAGCAGATGCCGTTGCGGACGACTCCACCGTCGACCTGGGGATCGCCAGACTCTTCCGAGGCGTCCGGCACCGGCACCAAGCCGGTGCGGTATGTCAGCCGGAGAGATGACAATACGCCGCCAGCGTCCGTATTCGACACCGGCGCCCCGGCCGCGCAGTTTGTTCTTCCCGAACAACTGAATACTGTCGGCGGTCGCACCGACTGGGCCGCGGCTCTGGCGGGCCTCGGCCCGCTAAATCCGATGCAAGCGGCGGCGCCGGCACTAGCAGGGGAAACGCCCGGAATCTCCAGCACCAACCCCGTGCGAATCTTGAGCCGGAGGATAGCCGACAGGCCGCAAGCATCCGTATTTGATGCAGGCGCGCCGCCAGTGTCGTTCGTTTCGGCCAATGAGGTTTTTTCTCCCGCACGTCGAAATGCGTTCGGCCGCGGAAACGATGCCTCTTCCCGAATAGGCGGCGCCGGTGATTCTCCGTCTACGTCAGGAGCCCAGGGATCGTCACCTTCCGCTCTCTTGGAATACATTCAATATCTGAACCAGCGGGACGCCAATAAACCGCAAGCTTCCATGGGCGACTCGGACGCGCGAGGAGCATCGCTCGCTCCCTCGGACAGTCCAACCCCGATGGGCGGCTTGGCGGGCCGGATCGCGGCGCTTGCGGGCATCGATCCTGATAATCCGGACCGGCCAGTGCCGCTACCCGGCGGGTTGCTCGCGCTTTTGTTTGCTGCCCAGCAGCGATAATCTCGAAGACCAAAACTCAATCGGCTCGCGCCTTATTGTCAGGCGAGGCCTATCGCACCGGCGCTGTGCGATTTTCCGCAATGTGTTGACGGTCCAAAAAACATTTGACACGTCGGGCAAATCACCGGCAAATTATCATCATCGCGAAAATCATGCAGAGCCCGGGCGGAGAAATCCGCTGCGGGCATTTTTTGTTGGAGTTTTCGAATCGGACGGCGGCCGCTTGTCACGACGCCACAACTCCCAACGCCCGTCGCCTGAGGCGTCGCGGGCGCGCCGTCGTCCGAACCCTTGAGATCATCATTAGCCGGCGCGCGCGAACGTGCCGGCATGCGGCGTGGCCAAGGCCACAGCCGCAAGCGGCCCCTGTAGCAGGGATATGGGTTCGCGCCCGAAATGGTCGCACGCGCGATCATGCCGCACATTTAACTCCAGAGAGAAGCCGATGACCGCGTATCTGATATCGCTCGCGCTGATCGGCCTGATTGCAATCGCGGTATGGGAGGAGCCCTCATGAGTGCCGACATCATCCAGTTTCTCCGGCGGCCCAGGAACGATCACGAGCAGACGGATTTTCCGACCATCGCTTTCCGTTCCGTCGTGCACGACCTCGCCAGCGACCATATCGATACGGCGCCATGCGAGTATGTCGTTCCGGAAGCGGGCGAAACCTGAATGCCGAGGGCCCCTACCTCGATCCGCTCGCTGGCGCGGAGCCATACGCGAACCGCGGTCACTGTCCTCGCTAAAATCATGAGAAGTGAGGATGCGACGCCTGCGGCTCGCGTTTCGGCGGCTAACTCCCTTCTCGATCGCGGCTGGGGCAAGGCCACACAGCCCATGGGCAGCGCCGATGACGGCGCGCTTCAACTGATTCACCGAATTGAGCGTGTCATTGTCCACCCAAAAATCGTCCACTCTGAAAATTCCGACGGCCCGGATATTTGAACCGCTGCTGCTGCCTGCGCGCTACAAGGCGGCGTATGGTGGTCGCGGCTCGGGAAAATCGCATTTCTTCGGCGAGCTTCTGGTCGAGACCTGTCAGGCCGAACGCGGCACGCTCGCGGTTTGTATTCGCGAGGCGCAGCGGACGCTGGCGCAATCGAGCAAGCGGTTGATCGAGAGCAAGATCGCCGCGCTCGGTGTCGGCAGCGGATTCAAGCTCTACAGCGACAAGATCGAAACGCCGGGAGACGGTGTCATCATCTTTCGTGGCCTACAGGATCACACGGCTGACTCCATCAAATCTCTGGAGGGATTTCGTATCGCCTGGATCGACGAGGCGCAGAATTTGAGCGCGCGCAGTCTCTCGCTGCTGCGGCCGACGATCCGTGCCGAGGGCTCCGAGCTGTGGGCGAGCTGGAATCCGCGCCGGAAGTCGGACGCCATCGACGATTTTCTGCGGACACGCCAGCCGCCGGGCGCATGCGTGGTCAAGGCCAGTTGGCGCGACAATCCCTGGTTTCCCTCCGTGCTGGAGGAGGAACGGCGGCTCGACCTTTCGCTCTATCCGGACCGTTATGACCACATCTGGGAGGGCGATTATATCGGGGCGTTCGAGGGCGCGTATTTCGCCGGCATGCTGTCGCAGGCGCGCGGTGACGGGCGGATCGGCAAGGTTTCGGCCGACCCGCTGTTGCCCTTGCGTGCCTTCATCGATATTGGCGGCTCCGGCGCTACGGCTGATGCCTTCACGATCTGGATCGTGCAGTGGGTCGGCACTGAAATTCGCGTGTTGGACTATTACGAGTCGGTAGGGCAGGTACTGGCGTTTCACGTCAACTGGCTGCGTAGCAAGGGTTACGCGCAAGCGATTCTTCATCTGCCGCATGACGGCATCAACGAAAACAACATCACCGGCAAACGCTACGAGGACCATCTGCGCGAGGCCGGCTTCACGGTCGAGCCGCCGGTGAAAAACCAGGGGCGTGGTGCGGCGATGATGCGGATCGAGGCGCTACGCCGGCTAGGTCCGCAAATCTGGTGGAACGAGACGACCACCGAGCCGGGCCGGGATGCGATCGGATTCTATCACGAGCGGAAGGACGACGTCCGCAATGTCGGCCTCGGACCTGAGCACGATTGGTCGAGCCATGCCGCGGATGCGTTGGGGCTGATGGCGATCTGTTACCAGGAGCCGGGACGGCAAGGGAATTTCAACCGGCCGATCCGGTATCGCGAGCAGGGGTGGGTGTGAGGAGATGAGTTCAGTCTCCGCGAACTGATCTACCAGCGGTAGAGCATTCCCTTGACTGAAGTTCTTGATATGTTCTATCGAGTGGCTTGCTTGGAATCTTGCTTTGCCGGCAGCTGCCAGCCGATGAGAAGGGTTGTCTTGGTTCATGTACAAATCGCTACGGAGGACGTTGATCGTCCTGTCGCTTCTTGCGGCATGTCTCGCAGGCGCTGGAATATATAGTCGTTATTTTGACGAGCCTGGCGGCGCGCTCTGTGGCGTACAGCACGAGCCTGTGCAGCTTCAAAGTGTGAAGATCTGCAATTGGTCGGGAATGAGTTGGGAGGTGCTCAACCTACTCCGCACGGATGTGCGCCACACCGGGGATACAAGCAAGATCCTTATCAAGTACACTAGCGGTATCGTCTATCAATGCTTCTGGTTCGATGATCGCGAGTTCGATTATTGGATTGACGGCGAGAAGTCACCCGCTACCGACGGCTGCCAAAACAATCCACGCGATTTAATCATGAAGCGAAAGATCAAACATGACTGACTACTACGGGCTTGTCCGCGGTAAACTGGCGACGACTGATGCGAGACTGGGTCAAGTGTTCTCGTGGTTGAAGGATGTCAGGCCGGAAGCAACAGATCTGAAGGGGCGCGGCAACTATATCGATGCCTGGCGACATGGTGGTACGGCCGCCCTGCTTGCATATCATCATGGCTACGACGACGTGAAGCGTTGGGGAGACGCGCTTGAGGACTACAAGCCAGACAACGAACAGGAATTTCGACAGGACGTCCGGAACAATGAGGTCGGAGCAAAGATCGGCGCGCTCGCACGATTGACCGGGATGACAGTTTCTGAATTAGGGGATGTTGTAAAAGCAGCGTTCAGAGCCGGAGCATTCCAGACCGACGCTTATGCGCCCTATTCAGGTGGGTCGACCTTTCGAGTCGGAGACATGACGCTATCGGTCGGTTCCGGAATTGTCGCTTTGCCCGACGGCTCGCGTTTCGATCTTACGAAATCGGCCATTATTTCGGACGGTGGTCTCGAATATCCTTTGCTCCGTATCATAAGAAAGGACGGCAGCGTTCAAGACAATTGGACCAATATGGAGGATGGTCGCACTCTCTTTCAGGGTGGAATCGGAAAGTGGGAACTGCCGCAAAGCGGCGATAGCCCCGCGGCTTCCTTTGACGACCGCTTTACCGCTGTGATGCCTCGGTCGCCCGCCACAGCGGGCCCTTTGCAAAGTAGCAGGCTTTCTCCAACGCTCCCCACTCCTCCTTTGTCAGCGCCGTCGCTGACGAGCTCGATGTTCTCTCCTACACCGATCGCGAACTCTTCTCCGGCATTCGGAGGCGTGATCGGTGCCGACAATATGACCGGGGGCAACCATGGCCCTGCGCCGGACGGCTCCGTTGTTCCTCCTTCGCCAACCATGCCCGGACTCCAGAAAGACAGGAGGTCGATGATTCCCGGTGGTTCGGAGTGGACCTCCCCGGCGGTTGTTCACCGGCCGGTGGCTTGTTTGGAAATGTTCTGCAAGCTCTGGCTGTTGCGGCAACACCATCTCCGCTGGCCTTCGACGGGTCTGGAGCCAGCCCTGGTTCTCGCACGATCAGCGACTTCCATGCTCTCGGGCAAAGCGTCGGGCGGATGCTGGCCGGCGCAAGTCAGTTCATTGGGAATGGCCTGATGACCCCGGCGGAAGCAGCATCTCCGCCGGAGCCACCGTTGCGAACCCCGGTCGTGCAACATGTCGGTTTGTCCGATGAGGCGAATGGTTTTGCGCCTCCCGCTGTCAATCCTGATTTTCGTTACCTTGCCCGGAGAGATGCCGGCGCACCGCAAGCATCCGTATTTGATACTGGCGCCTCTGCAGTGCCATTCGCGCCGTCGGACAATCCAGATTTTCCGGGCGGCCTGCCAGGCATGCTTGCCAGAACTTTGGCGCCCATCGATCCGGGCCAAGCTGCGCTCCCGAAGCAGGCTGCCGGGCTGGTTGGGCTCGTCAGCGGCGAGCCGATGGCCGACTGGCCCTTTCCGTCGCCGATCTGGGGTCAGTCAGATCGCGTCGGACCGCGCAGCGCAGAGGGCGAGGATTGGCTGACGCCGTGGCTTCGATCCGCGCGCAGTTTCTGAATTTCCAGATAGCGCGCTAACGCCGGCGGCAGGGTTGGGTGTGAGCTATCACCGCAGCCTCAATCCTGCAGTGCTTGCGCAATCCGGTTGAGCCTGAGGTCGATTGCCGCGACCTGGTGCTTCAGCGCTTCGATCTGCGGCCCGGTCGTCGGGTCCACGATGCCCACGGGCGTTCCGCAGGCGGAGCATTGAACCATCATGAGCTTGCGGCTCTCGCCCAGAGGGGTGAGCAGTGTCAGTTCGAAACTATGCCCGCTGCATTTGATGCATGTCGAGATGGCCATTTTATCCTCGTGTTTTGTCGACGGAAGAGGGGCATTACTAACGGATGCCAGGATCGCGGGCTGTGCCTAGTTTTTCACTTTCTTCGCTGCATAAGCGCGCTGCGCTTCTTCAGGACAATAGGCGACCGCTCCACCCTCGTCCTTGAATTTCTTATCTACCGTTTTCTGCATATGAAACGTGTTGTCGTCTATTCTTTTCATCCGGATGGCGTCCGCGCTTGAGCTTTCGGGATTCGCGAGTCCACGGGGGTTGGTGTCTACGCCTTTCTTTTTCGAGGCTTGCTTTCCTGCAGGTTGAGGGCAGGTCATGACCATCGAAAATTCTGCTCGTCCCGTGTTCATCAACCCGACGGCCTTGCATTCGATCTTGCCGCTCACGATCGAGCCCTCCGTTAGGTTGAGAGTGACGTCACCCGACTTTGCGCAGCGGTCGGCGAAATCCGGGCCGACGTTGGCATAGATGCCGTCCTTTGGTCGCCATTGGTTCGGGCTCAGGAGCTGTTCCGGAACCTTGTATTTGCTCGCTTCCTCTTGTTGCTTTTCTGCATCGATATATGCGCGTTGCACATCTTCCGGGCAGAAGTCGGCCTGCCAATTGGGACCTTTGAATTTTCCGTTTATCGTCTTCCTGACGAACATCGATTTCCCGTTGGTCCGTTCGAGTAGCATGACTTCCTTGAATGACCGCTCCTGGGAGTTCGGGCCTGCAGAAGCCGGCATATTGAGGTCATCGCAGGTCATATTAAGTTTGATGGCGCCGGGAGCAGTATCCGCAAGCTTGTTGATTTCGCAGCTCCACTCGAATCCGCTGACCGATTTCTTGGGAAGATCAACGTTGAAGACGCCATACTCTTTTCGGCAATCAGAATCGAACTCTTTGCCCGGACTCGCGTAGTATCCAGTTGCGGGCCTCCATTTCTTTTCCGTCGACGGCTTCATGCTGTCTTGTGCGAAGGCCGATGCCGTCGCGCTCAGTAGAGTAAGCGCTACACCGACATGTATTGCAGCTTGAGAGTACCTTTTTCGGTTCAAGAAAGAACTCCTGAGACTATTGAACGTCAATGTGTTGTGCGATCTCTTCGGAATTGACGTACCCAACGAAGATAACAGTCATCTTGAGGTTGAGCAACGCTTGCGGCGAACGGCGACCTCTCCGAGACGATCCATATTCCCTTCGACCGTATGTTTAACGGCGTGCTCGATCATTCTGCGCGGCACATCAGCTAATGGAGAAAAGGTATGTCGTGGCAAGATATCATGCGACGGGTGCTTCCCCCGATCGCCGGCGTGCCACCCCACACGACAAGTGCTTACGGAGCGACAGACAGGCCACCCGGTTCAAGTAACCCGCACGGTGGCGTCGACTTCAACTATAAGGTCCCCGGGCAAAGGGGGATCAATCTTGCGCACCCGGCGTTGCGATCGCCTGTAGCCGGCGTTGTGACAAATGCAGGCGAGGGCGCTGACGGTAGAATCGCAATCAGGGACGCGAATGGGTTCACGCACGAAATTATTCATTCCCATACTCGGCATGTTACGGTCGGCGATCCCGTAGTTGCAGGCCAATTGATCGGGACGATGGGCAATACGGGTGTAAACAAGAAGGAACCCAAGAAAGGTCCGCAACACGTCCACTACCAATTGAAGGATTCGGCGGGCAATCTCCTGGACCCGAGTGCCTATTGGGATCAACAGGGACGTGTCGATCCCAACCCGGCTCCACCCGCATTCCTGAACGAGCATCAGCGGTATCTTCGCCGCGTCGACGAAACTTCTGGCAACGTCGCGGCAACACCAATGGGCGCCGACACTTCCATGCCTTTCGGCACCGGCGGACAATTCGCGCCCGGCTCTGCCACTTCCTCCCGGCCGCTCTACGAAACGCGATCCTTTGGGCCGCCGTCGGAAGAGGCGGTGCCTGCTGATAGCAGCAAAAACGTTCGGCGGTTGGTCAGGATGCCCGCCAGAAAGCAAGATCTCGCCGGGTTCGATCCAACTGCTCCGGCCACGGTGCCAAATCAGATTAATCCAGCGGATGGTCCTGCTTCCTTTGGCGACCGCTTCGGAAACTGGGTTTCGTCATCCGGAGTCAGCGCTCCGCTTGCACCCAATCAGCAGATGGCGCCGCCACCGCAGGCAGGCCGTCCGCTCGGTCTCGTCACCGGACAGCCGATGCCGGACTATCTGTTTCCGCTGCCGATCCCGTCTAACACCGGTAACGAGGACTGGGCCTGGAGCCTGCTTCGACGTCCCGAATGGGACAAGAAGCGGTAAGGCCCTTCTTCGTTTGCCCGCAAGGCTCAGCCTTTAGCTCCGTTTATTCACCAAGCGAGACACTCACCATGCCCAAAATGCCCGTCTCCGATCTCAAATCCATGCTCGCCTCCGAGAAGGCCAATGCGCTTGCCGCGATCTCGGCGGCGCGGCTGATGGAGGAGCGTGCCGACGCGATGAATTATTATCTCGGCGATATGGCCAAGGACATGCCGGCGCAGGACGGCCGCTCGCGCGCGGTCTCGACCGATGTCGCCGACACCATCGAGGGCTTGATGCCATCATTGATGGATATTTTTGCGGGCGCCGACGAGGTGGTGCGGTTCGAGCCTGTCGGCCCCGAGGACGAAGCCGCGGCACAGCAGGAGACCGACTACGTCAACCACGTCTTCATGCAGCAGAACCCGGGCTTCATGGTCCTCTATTCCTTCATCAAGGATGCACTGCTGTCGAAGGTCGGCATCGTCAAAGTGTGGTGGGAGGAGCGCGAGGAGGAAAGCCGCGAGACCTACTACGACCTGACCGACGACCAGTTCGCGCTATTGGTACAAGCGGTGACTGAGTCCAATGGTGCGATGAAGATCGTGGCGCACACGGTGCACGAGCCTGCGGAGCTCGCGAAAAATCGAACGCGATGAGTTGACGCGCAGCTCTCATCATCCCGGCGACCGATCGTCCAAACGGACGCCACTAAAGTTGACTTTGTTCGTGTTTTGTTCTGTCGATTATTCCCGCATGAGCCCCTTCCTGCGCTGGCGCTCAAAGCAGGCAAAGCCAAAAGTACGATTCGTCAAATTCCGGCGAACGAGCTAGGCTGTGGTCCTTCTGCAATGCAACCAAGGCGGAACGGCTCACTTGCCGGGCTTCGTCTTTGCCTTGGCCTTCTTCGCTACCCGTCTCTTCGGAATACCAGTCATAGGCCTATGGCCGATGACCTTTGAACCACGGAGAGCCGCCACGAACCGCTCTTAGGCTTCTTTCGGACTGCAACTGTCGGAATCCTTTGCCATCAGCGCTAACTAGCTCAATTTCTTACGGGACCGTAAGTTGACTTTTAACACAACCTCACTACTTTGGAGCGCGGGGTGCCACTAACGATAGTGGAGCGAAGGCCCATTCGCCCTTTAGGCGAACCCATTCGACGGCTATCGGTGAGCACCGAAGTTGCGGACCTCCTAGACGGCCGGACTGCATATGGCATGTTCCCGGCGGTCGAAGCAGAAAAGATGATCGGCATCTTTTGCGCAGGACAATACGTCACGGTAAGCCGGAAGAAAAACAAAGTTCGACCGGACCTGGAGAAGCTTGAGGGATTCGACGAGGTTTGGAGTTTTTGTCTTCGCCGTCCAGTGCCGGGCTGGCGACTACTCGGAAGGTTCTATCAGAAAGACCATCTGATCTTATTGCGCGGGTGGGACAAACATAAGCTTTTCAACGAGTATGAAAAAGCATCCGAACAAATCATCGACGACTGGGACGCTTTGTTCGGAACGAAAGTCGCACATAGCGGCGATTGGTTTTCAGGTTACCTTAGTGGAGTAGTTAGAGATGCCGACGAACCGTTCTAAAACCGACGATCCGAAATTCGAGAGGGCCTATTACCGGGCCATGCTTCGCTCTGCCTTTGTGAGCATGTTTTGGGCTGTCATATCAGACAGGAAGAAGAGCGGCCTTACTCTTATTTCCTTTGCTAAAGCGGTTGGCTCTTCCAAACACGAGGTTTCGCGATGGTTCAAAGGGGATCCAAATTGGACCATCAATACCATTGCTGCGATAGCGCATGCTCTTAAGCTTACGCTCCGGGTGCAAGCTATTGACGAGCACGGGAATGTCTATGGCGCAAGCGGCCCTCAATCTGCGCCTACGAAGGCTCCTATAGCAACTTCTGGCGTATCGCCGCAGCCTGTAAAGGTAACGCGCAAACCTCCGGGCGCATCCGTCGGGTTGGGTATTGCCTCGTCGGAGGCTGCTTGATGGCCAATCTGGTTGATTCTCCCGATGTGTACGGCGCCACCGTATTCTGCGATGACACTCGAATTGAATCGACTGGAAAGCTCATCCATATAGGCGTCTACCAAGGCGTGATGACCATTCATGTACCGTTCCCATTTTTATTGCCTACGTTTTCGTTCGCGATAACGATTTCACAGCGGGTCCATGTTTTTGATCCCAAAATCACTTACAGAATTTATCTCCCCGGTGACCCGGACGACGCTTCGTCCGACGAAGCGTCGATAGTGGCAGAAACAAACGAGGCTGCTCCCGGAGATTATATCAAGCACGCTGCGGCTCTCTCCAATAGCGCCGGTATTCCAGAGGAGCAGCGAGAGTTTGTTCGTTCGTTTGCGAACATGGGCTTTCAGGCGCTTCAAATAAAACAGCCCGGTCAAATTAAGGTGCGCGCCGACATCGGAGGCAACCGATATAAGGTCGGTAGCATCGTCATAGCCCCAAAATAGCAATTCATCTTTGCCGAACGCCGCCCTGACGTGCGTTGCGGCGATGTGATCGGGGGCGCGGCGGCGCGATCGGTCCGAGGAGTTCTGTAATGCGGATGTGTATGCTGGCTTTTGCTACGATCGCGCTGGTCGGCTTTTGCAGTGATGCCAACGCACAGACGAACTGCCCTGAATTGGCGCGGCTGCGCGGTGAGGCTGCGGAGGCCGCAAAGCAAATGACTGGCGTTCCTAATCGCTGCGAAGCATACAGGCGGTTTTCTACGGCATGGGGTGATATCTTTCGGTACGCCAACGATCATCGCGAACTGTGTAATGTTTCGGGCGTTTTGCTGGAGGAGTTCGAGAAGCGTTACCGCGAGGCAGCAAAAGCGCGGGACAATGCCTGCGCGGGCCGTCCTCTTCAGTCATTTCCACCAGAGATAATCAAGCGTTGAGTTGCTTGGATCGTCGGCCAAATTCTCACAGGATGATTGGCCTCGTTCTTGGCACGTCAGCATATCCAGTAAGCGGGACAATCTCGGAAATGCTCTCGTCTGATTTTGTCGGTTGAGAGGATCGGCTTGGACGTGACGCAAGCTCTCAAACCGGGACCGGAATCATGGGGTATGAACCGACGCGCCTTGAATGGGTTGCCACCGGATTATTCAATCCGCACAAGCCGCGAGGCGTTCCCCTGTCGACAACCAGCGCGTCGTGAGCGCTTTCATAAGCCTGTAGTTTGAGGTCGCAACATGTCGCGTTCGATTGGCGAGCCTAATTCAAGCCCGAAGAGTCGCGATCTGAAGGTAAGGATTCCCACGATAGATGAACTCATGCGGCCGCCACAGCCTCCTCCCTGGTGGCAATTTCTTCCGCCGCCGGCGCCGTCGAAAAATGACGGCCCGTACAGTCCGGTTCCGATCGTGCCGCCGCTTCCGCCACCCCCGATCGAAGTTGATCCGCCCTCTCGTCCACCCGAGTGGATGTTCGGGCCGCCCTACCTAAGCATGGCTCCGGCGCAGGTACCTTCGTCCGCGCCGTTCGTTGCTACTCCTGCGCAAGAAAAACCCGGCGGCATTCTTGGCATGATGGTGGGGGCTGGACTCATCGATCCGTCGAGTCCCGACGGGACTCCGTCTGACGGGTTTCCGGGCCTGATGCAGGAATATCTGCGCCGCAACAAAATGGTTAGCGACTGAAGCCGAACACACTGCAGAAGCGTAGTTTGCGCATATTGTATCGGTAGTTCCTGTGCGGAAAGTTGGGAGAAGAAGTATTGGCACAGGCGATGGTGGAGTCGAATGGTGCGATGAAGATCGTGGCGCAGACAGTGCACGATTCAGCGAAACTGATCGTAAAAATATGGGAATAGACCCAAGAAGAAGCCGCCAAGCATCCAGAAGATGCGACGCAGGAGAAGACGATGGCAGAACAGAGAGATCGAATCCGTTGGCCGGACGGAGCTTATGTTTCTTACACCCCGTCATTTCCCAAACTGGGTCTCCTCGGACTCGGCGGGACCTACTATTGGAATCCAGGCACGCCTGAGGCGCCATCGGCCACGGTAACCGGCATGTGGGGCGGGGGGCGCAATGTCGAGCGCTTTCCCTTGGGGCCCGCTCTGGGCCCACTCAATTTCGGAGTGACCTACCTGAGAGGTGGAATGACCTCGGCTGACACCCTTGGAGCCGGAACAACTTCGAACGTTTCGACGATATTGCCATCTGTGTCGCTTAATTCCAGCGTTCCCATTGAGAACAAACTTCCGCGGCTCGACAAAGCCAGAGTTTCCTCAATCGACGCTGGCCTGAGTGGGTCGATCGGGACTTCCACGGCCAGCACTTACACTGCAACTCTTCAAGAGGTCGCCGATTTCATATCCAGCTACTTGATCCCGCCCGCGATGGGACCTCACGATGAGCTTTCGCCATTTGCCAGAACCTTGACGAGCGGCGTCGGTACCGTAGGCCCGGTCACGGTGCCACCGATCAGATACCTGAGTTCGCGCTATGAAAATCCGCTTGGGAATGGAATGGGCGATTGGAAATCTTCTGCAGAGAACTACCCACAGCAGCCGGCGCAGTCAGCGACATCGCCGCAGGCGCCCGGCGGGCTATTGGGCCTGTTGCAAGACTATATGCGAAACAATCCTGACGCTTATCGTTGATCGCCGCTGGTTGCCGAAGCGAGGCCGCCTGCATGAGACGACTTGACACCACGCTGCAGCATTCGGGTGCCATCAACCTCTGCGACCAGGAGGGAGTTTCGTCTTTAGATAAAGTACCAACAGAAAGCTCAGGAAAAATGAAAAAAAGAATACCGATTCCCAATTTTCAAATGATCGGAATTCTGCAAGCGTGCGTGTGAGGCCGTGTTTCCCGCAAAAGCCGTCGCCACATCTCCTGATCGGGGCATCGGGGTAGTAATAGACTCCATAGGTCCACAACACACCGTTCACGATGAAGATGGCGCGCGCCAGGTCTTCGGCGTGTCGCGTTATCCATCCATCGATTGCCGACTTGCCAGCATCCGGCTCTGCGTTCGTTTCTCGGGACCGTCCGTAGAAAAATCCGACAACCCAGAACGCCACCAATGCACAACCAAAGTAGATCATTTCATCCTCGGCGATTCACCATGAGCTCGCGCGGTCCGTGATGGCACCGGCATCGAATCTCAAATCGATCGTTGAGGGCAGCTATCGCCATCATCAACGTACAATCATCTTCCGTTCGAGCAGGCCACGAACGCTTGGTACACTTGACGCTACAGTATAAGATTGCGATGCATGAGAACACAATCGCAGAATGGTGCGGTCGTTGGCCGGCCCGAAAATGTATCGTCGATGGCTATGCGCGCCTCCTATTCGGGGGCCCCGCGGATTGACACACCGAGGCAACCGCCGCCAGGAAAAGCGACGCCGCCATTGCCGTCGCGAGCGGGCTACATCAGAAACAACAGTAGCCCTTCGTTTCGATCACGCCCAACCAAAGAATTGTTGCCATCACAAAGTCCGAGGTCGCAGCATGGATCGTTCAACCGACTATTCTGATTCCCCGCGCCACGGGCGAGAGTGAATCATGGCCGCCGTATTTTTCGTAATGGGTGGGATGGCCCTGATCTGGTCAGGCGTCAGATCCGAGATCGTCTATCGTTCGATAGTCGATTCCTTTCCTCCTCAATTTCAGGACGAGTACACCTCGCGTTATGCATTCTCCGTGTACGCGCTCGCCCCTTCAACGCCGTTGCCGTTGCAGGTGGAATACATGAAGGCGTTGGGGGCGGGCTGCGTGTGTTTGCTCTGTGTTGCGCTGGGCTTCTTCGCCTTGCCGAATGTACCGTTCGGTTGCTTAATCTTGGTCGGCTTTTTGTGGAGCATTTTCTCGACCATCAAATCCTGGAAGATCTACAAGGAAAACTGCAATCGGGCTGTGAACCAGAGGGATGAGGAACTACCATGACGCAAGGGACATACGCCGGGGGACTGTTGGTCTCTCGTGGGCTGGCGGACTCGGAATCGGCCAGTATATAGACAATTACGGAAGGATCTATCCTCGGGCTTACGGCGGCACGCCCGGCGTAGTCTGCTACCAACTTCGGCCGTACGTCGACGATAGGTGGTGGGAACGTTCAATCTGTCGTGTCTTGGATGCTTGGGAAACTGCCCTATAATGATAACTGATATCTTGGACGCCGTTCTTTTTGTACAGTTTCGGCCGCTTTCGGATCGAAAGTCTGCGGCGCGTGGTTTTTGATCGTCATTTCTTCGGGCATCGCATGCGCATTTTGCTTCATATCTTGATCGAACTTATTGGCTACGCGGTAGCGAAATTTGCATTGCCGATGTTCTCGTTCGGCAAGATTTATGTTGGGCCTCTCACGGCTCCCTCGGGAAAGTTTGGTTTGATTGGCTATCGGCGCGACGAAAACGGGCGGATCGAGATCGACTCGATGGTCGCGGGCTTCATAGGACTCGTGATCTGCCTCATCGTAGCTTTTGGACTTGCCTTGTTGATCAGGGGAAGCCTCTAAGCCTTCCGACCCGCGAATTGTTCTGGCGAGGCGGAGAGTATGCGGCGTATCGAGTGAGAGGTGCAAGGTGCCCCTTGCCGGATGCACCCGCGAACTGACCGTTGCATCCTCATTGTGAAAACACGATTTTAGACTTTGGTGGAGGTTGCCGGTGTGGAATGTCTTGGCGCGTGAAGCAGCAAAGCGGATTGGGGGTACGATTGCCGCCAATAAGATAGCTGGTATCGACGAGGCGAATGGGCCAGAGGTCTATGCTGATCGGATAAAGAGGGACTTTCATTTGCATGACTATGCCGATGCATGGGCGCTTTATGATTCAGACCGTGCTTACTGGCGGAATTACTACCATCCGCGACCGAATAGCCCTGCATGGAGCGGCGAGTTTGTACGGGATTCCGTGGCCGCAGCCGGCATTCCCAGCCGAAATAACGTCTTCGAGCATGGATTTCCCGAGTCCAACCCGGAGCGAGCTTCAATAACAGAAGTCTCCCCGGTGCGCATGCCGGATACCTCCGGGTGGCGCAGTGATTTCGTACGAGATTCCGCGGCCGGGGCCGGTGTTGCCGGTCGCAATAACGTCTTCGAGTACGGATTTCCTGAGTCTGGCTCGGCACAGGAGGTGCCATCCGTACGCCTACCGAGCGCCCCCATATGGCGTAGTGAATTCGTACGGGATTCCGCGGCCGCAGCCGGCGTTCCCAGTCGCAATAACGCCTTCGAGTATGGATTTCCCGTGTCCGACCCGGTGTGGCTTTCGATGGGACAGGCGCCTTCCGCCCGGCGATCGAACACACAGTTCATGCCTCAAAATGGATCGACGCCCGCGGGTGGCCTCGCTGGCCAACCCCCCGCATTTGTCGGCACCAATCCCAATTGGCCACCGCAGCTGAGACCGGGCGACAGCCTGCCGTCCCCAGACGTCTTCACCAATGGCGTGCCTCCCGTTCCATTTCTTCCGCTGGCTTCGCAACGCGTGCCCCGCGGATTACCTGCCATGTTGGCTGAATTGGGTGTCTTCGATCCGTCGAACTCGGACACGCAGCCGAGCGGCGGGTTGCCTGGGCTGTTCCAGGAATATTTGCGCAATCGCTGAACGATCGGCGGCTGGCCGCTGAACGCGCCTCGCAACGCGAGACGCGGCGGGATTTTTTGCGCCCAAATTGGAGAAACAGATGAACATTGCTACCCCTCTCAAGGGGGCTCCGGCTCCGCCGGCGTCCTCCCTGCCAGTCACGCACGACGTCACCATCGTGACCACGCGGAAATTCGCTCAAGCCAGAGTCATGGGCGTGCCGCCCGAGGAATTCGGCATCGAGCGCGGCGCGCGCAGCATCCGCGACTGCAACTATTGCTTCCACGAAGTCGTCACCAAGAGCGAAGCGCAGCTGATTGCCGAAGGCTTTGACGCCGATCAGATCAGGTCGCTCGATGACTATACCGGCAGCAACGTAGAAACGCTCGCCCGCGATACTGCTGATGAACATTTTGGCCCGATCACCGATGGAGCAAACGCCGCCGCGCGATTGGTTCGCATCACCGAGCATTATGTGCGGATGGACTATGAAGGTGACGGCAGGCCCTGCCTCTACCAGGTCATCACCGGCGGCGACCAGGCCGAAGTGCTTCGCAAGGATGGGCGTGAATGCATCACGCCGTTCGACGATATGCCGTTCGCGACCACCACGCCGGTGCCGATGACGCATCGCTTCTTCGGCCGCTCGATCGCCGATCTCGTGATGCCGCTGCAGCGGGAAAAGACCGCGCTCAAACGCGGCGCGCTGGATAATCTCTATTTGCACAACAATCCGAGGGTCGAAGTGTCCGAGGCCAATGCCGGGCCGAATACGCTCGACGATCTGCTGGTATCGCGGCCGGGCGGCGTGGTTCGTACCAAGACCCCGGGCGGGCTGAACTGGCAGGTGGTGCCCGACATCACCGCATCGATCTATCCGATGATGCAGTATCTCGACGCTGAACTGGAGACCCGTACCGGTCTCAGCCGGCAGTCGCAAGGCATCGATGCCAACGCGCTACAGAACCAGTCGGCCACCGCGGTGGCGCAGGTATTTTCAGCCTCGCAAATGCGGATCAAGCTGATCGCGCGCATCATGGCGGAGGGCGTGCGGGATATCTTTGCACTGCTGCACGGCACGATCCGCAAGCACGGCCAGCAGCAGCAGACGGTGCGGCTGCGCAATGCCTGGGTCGCGGTCGACCCCAGGGATTGGAAAACCCGCGACGACATGACCATCAATGTCGGCCTCGGCGCCGGCGGCAAGGCGCAGCAGTTTGCGCAGGTGATGGCGCTCGCCAACATCCAGAAACAGCTGATCGCGGGCGGCAAGGTCAATTTGGTCGGCGATCGCGAGCTCTATAACACCGCGGCCGAGTTGACGAAGATCATGGGACACAAGAATCCGGAGCGGTTCTTTTGCGATCCGACCGCGGTCGATCCGCGAACCGGACAGCTCCTGCATCCGCCGTTGCCGCCACCGGCAGCGCCGCCGGACCCGAAACTATTGGCACTGCAGGCGAGAGCGCAGGCCGATCAGGCCGTCGCGGCCCACAAGGCACAGATCGAACAGCAGAAGGTCCAGAACGACGTCATCCACCAGCAGGTCAAGGTTCAGGCGGAGATAGAGCTGGCCAAGATCAAGGCCGAACTTGAGAGCAAGATGAAGCTGCTTGATGCACATCTTAATGCGGCAACCGCGCAGCAAAAGATGCAGCACGCGCAAGCGCAGCACGAGATGGAGGTCGCGGAGGCCGCACTAGGCGCGGTGGCCGGCCGTGATGCAAGAATACAGAAGAAGACCGGCGGAGAGGATCAGTACGATGTCTGATGAAAACAGGCTGGATCAAGCCGCCGCGAAGACCCTGCGTGCGCAGGAGCTGATCGACGACGAACTGCTGACCGAGGCCTTTAGCACCCTGGAGCAGAATTACACCGCCGCTTGGCGTGCTACCACGATCGAAGATGTTGCAGGACGCGAGAAACTGTTTCTCGCGATCAACATCGTCGGCAAGGTGCGCGATCATCTAACGGCCGTCGTTGCCAATGGAAAATTGGCGCAGGTGGAGTTGAAGGAGTTGGCGCAGACCGCGGAGCGGCGGAGGAGGCGGTTTGGAATCCTGTGAAGGGCGGCGCTGAAGGGGGAACAGTGGACACAACCCGAAGGAGCGCTTTGACAAAGTTCTCTCTTTGTTCTATTGGCTCAGCCAACGAAGAATTCCGGTCAAAATCATCGGCTCTCTCATGGTCTTTTACTTGCCTGCTCCAATCCATCGCAACGCCGCGCCTGTCGTTAATCGTAGAACCATTATGGTCATTGTGGCCGTTAACTTGTTTGCGGTTTCTCTGCTGGCATCTGCAATTGGCTGTCGCGCAGAGCAGGGACCGCCGAGGACGCCTGGCGATACCCTCCCCGCACGCGAGGCGCTGCGAAGCACAACACTCGTGGAAGGTTCGTGAAATGGTGCGGTGACAGGATCGTTATGGAGGTGGACCGGCGCTACGAAGTCAATGACGGCGAAGTGAAGGCATCTCCGCTTTCTTTTCCACTCAGGTCGAACTTGCTCTGTGGTGGCAACAGCGAAAAGCTGATCTTTGTCGATCAAGAGGATGGACGGGTTTCGGAAGTCAATATTGCTGGAGGTGTCGCTCGGCTTAAAAATATTTCGGGCAAGCGAGTACCTGACCGTACCATCACCGGTATCGTCGTTCCCGGTGTCGAACGATGACTAACAGAATAAAGGGGAAGATATGCCCAGGTACCGCCAATCGGGTCCGTATGGTCAGCGGGGTTCGGAGTTATGGCGCGATAATGGCCCTGGTTGCGGCTACGCCCTTCTTGGTTTGATTGTTGCATTCCTCTTCCTGTTTCCGTCAGGGGCGGAAGCGCAGGTACAAAAACGCGATGTAGGCACTCGGAGTAGTGCAATTCCAACCTTCGATGATTTTCGCCATGAAGCCCTTCAGCACGGCTACTTTGCAGGCTGGTGCGGATCGCAGGAATACTGGCTGATGAGAGAAAATCGAAATTTCACAATTTATGGCGTAGCAAAAGAAGCATCCGCATCATTTGTATTGCCGGAGACGGTGGAGCATCGTTGCGACAGCAGTGGAGAAAACATTGCTTTTACGGATCGTAAGGGACAGGTCTCACAATTGAACGTCGGCAGTGGCGCAACAAGTGTACTTGCGAACAATCAAGAAGCAACCGTCTCGGTCGCGCCAGATTTCAGCAGCATCGCCAGTAGCGAGCCGCTTAATTTGGCCTCCGATGGCCGTATGAAAAACGTGATTGTCGTGGAATCGCGAACGATCAGAATTTTCTGGAAAAATGATTCATCGATGCTGTTCGCCGTCAGAGTATTTCCTTCGATGAAGGATATGTCGGCCATCGACGTATTTGACGTTCGTAAAGGCCGACTTGGATCGGGCAAATTGCCTGCGGGATTTACGTTTCGAAGGGGAAGTTTCACCGCGGATGGGCGCTATCTACTCCTGTTCCTGGTTCCTGTCGCAGACGAAGACGGCGATGGGACAATTTTCAAATGCCGGATCGAAGATATCAAATGCGATGCGATCATGGCTGGCGTGATGCGCGTATCGTTGGGTGAGAATATCATCGGAACTGTCCGTAGTGTGGGCAAGCGGAAGCGTGGAGAGGAAAGCTATTACGAGCCGGCCAGGTATCTCGTTGAAATCCGAGAATGGGGAGGAGACGTCCTGGTGCGCCAGAAATTCGCGTCGCGCACAAGGGGGCTCATGCAGCCGAATGTGTCTCCATCGGGGAAAAAGGTGGTTTTGACGTGGGTGACTAGCTTCACCGGTTGTGAGGGAGGTTACGTTGCATGCACGGCGGGGTTCGTGGTTGATCTTTCACGGAGATCCAAATGAGCAGCACAGCTAAATTCGGTCCGCAATTTGTATGGAAATCTGGGTATGGGGATCGAAACGACCCACGTAACCCCGCAATACGTGAATTTCATCCTGGGATCGACGCCGTGGCGCCCGCAGGAACGGAAATACAGTCGGTTTCAGGCGGTCGTATTATTTATTCTGGATATAACGCGGGCCTCGGAAATGTGATCATCGTTCGAAATGCCGATGGGACGGGTTCCTTGTATGCTCATATGCGAGATCGACCTTCGCTGACATTTGGCGAACAGATCGAGGAAGGAAATATAGTTGGTCGTGTAGGAAACACGGGGACGGCATCGAGGGGAGTCCACCTGCATTTTTCGTTGCTTTCGGAAAATGCAACGAATGCTATTGAGAAGGCACAGAAAAAAAGTAATTATGCTGGCGGTCCTCTTTCAATATTGTTGAAGGAATTCTTGGATGACCGCCCGATGAACGTTCTCGATCCAGCGGCACTGTTGGACCAGATTCCCCTACCGCGAGCCCGTCCCGATCTTGGTGACCCTCGGAATAGCGATCAACGAGTCGCACCGCTTGCGGAGTCCTCCCTGAATTTCAACGATCGCTTTTCTGCTATTTACTCTCCTGCAGCGACGCCAATAGGCGATGGGAAGGGCATCGGCAGCTTGCCGGATATCGCGGCGACATACGACGGTGGCGGTCGCGTCGGCAACTCGTCGCCGATGGTTGCTCCGGATTTTGTCGGGCCAGACATACCGTTTGTTTCCAGGCCGAACGGGTCATTGGCCGCACCCGGCGGATCGTCTCTCCTCGATCCCGCACCGATGGATCCCGGGGCGCCTGGCCCGTTCTCGACTGGCGGACGATTTGCGCCGCGCTCGTTGCCGCCTCAGCCGCTGTATCCGACCGGTGCGCTCGTGCCCACTTCGAACGGGCGCGTATACGACCGGCAGGGTTTGCTTGACGATCGTTCCGGATACGGGAATCCGACGCCGACGGACGATACCGACAGATTCCGCTCGCCGGTTTTGCGCGAACTGCAGAGATACAGGCAATTGGCGGCCTCCGGCGTTGCTGTCTCGCCGTCATCCGCAGCGTCTAGTCCGGACATCCCGCTCGCTTCAGGCGCTATTGGTAGCGGGGCTGCGGCCCCCCGAGGCGGTGTCTTGAAGTGGATCGGGAACGGCTTGATTGGTTCGGCGGAAGCATCGCAGTCGAACCTTCTCCCGCTAGGCGGTGTAGCGCCAGGTATTGTCGGCGAAAACGACGGGTCTATTCCTGACGCAAACGAGGCGGCGTCCCCATTGGCCCCTGACAATCGTCGATATCTCAGCCGACGCATCGCCGGCCAGGCATCCGCATTTGATACGGGAGCGCCGGCCGTATCGTTCGTTCCATCGAACGAGACTCTTTCTCCCGATCGCTCGAACTCCTTCGATGATCGTTTCGGAAACCGGGGCTCTGCGCCAAGCATGGCGCAGTTCGCGTTGCCGCAGCAAGCTTCACGACCGCTTGGGCTCTTTACCGGTCAGCCGATGCCGGACTGGCCGGTTTCACTACCGATCTTCGGTTTTCCAGATCGCTCGAGCGGCCACGGCGGTTCCGCAGATGATCGCGGGTTGGGCCGATCGCAGGTAACGGGGATTCCGTTTCTGGATGAGTATATTCGATATCTTAACCGTGAGTACCCGATCTGATTTTGATGCAAGGAGCTGATCGCGGGCGGCAAGGTCAATTTGGTCGGCGACCGCGAGCTCTATAACACCGCGGCCGAGTTGACGAAGATCATGGGACACAAGAATCCGGAGCGGTTCTTTTGCGATCCGACCGCGGTTGACCCGCGGACCGGGCAGCTCCTGCATCCGCCGTTGCCGCCACCAGCGCCGCCGGACCCGAAACTATTGGCACTGCAGGCGAGAGCGCAGGCCGATCAGGCCGTCGCGGCCCACAAGGCACAGATCGAACAGCAGAAGGTCCAGAACGACGTCATCCACCAGCAGGTCAA